>ERZ772937.172-NODE-172-length-59689-cov-21.131670_pt1 | contig 59689 bp, 58 predicted proteins | sample MGYA00512113_ERZ772937 | MGnify/ENA primary metagenome ERZ772937 (study PRJEB29015, sample SAMEA2737649) | human gut metagenome | biome: human gut; feature: human-associated habitat; material: faeces | place: China | collected 2012 ... | reverse complement strand
GCATGCTCCGGGAGTTCGTGGATTTTGCCAATGTATTTCACTAACTCTCAATTTACATCAATTCAATAGAAGTGACTTTATATCCCAGCTTTTCCACAGCCTCGCACAGTTCCTCTTCGGGAACATCTGCGCCGAGTTTTACGATTGCTTCGCCTTTCTTAAAGCTTGCCTTAGCATTGACCTGGGCCATGCCATTGAGGGCATTCTCAATGCGATTCTGGCAGTTCACACAGGACATTCCTTCAATATGAAGCTTTTTGGTCGCTACGATAGTATCTAAGTGCTTCGGCTTGATCCTCACATCTCCGCCTCCGCCACAGCATCCGCCTTCTCCCTTGAAATGCTTTTTGGATCCCAGTAATGCTGCCACGATCACTATGATCAATATTCCACATATCATATATGTTCCCATTTTTTCACTCTCCTTATTGTTTTCTTTCAAAAAATAACTATTCAGAACCCCATTCGCAAAATTACCTCCACGAGGCTTCCTTTTTGCTGCAATATCTGTCAAAATTTCATGCAGATTAGTATTATCCTGCCACCCATATAAACAAAACCGGTGTAGGAAACAGTACTGTCTCTCCAGACCGCCTTCCCCTCACACCGGTTTACTTTCTACTTATTATTATACTCTTGTCTTAACATACCTGCTCCGCACATTCGCAAGGCTTGATGGTCACGTTGGTCACTTTCTGGTCTGCCAGATAACCGCAGGACTTTAAACCGGCGCGAATCACCGAGTTCCATTTTTTCGCTGACAGATGGTGTACAGATCCATCGTCCAGTTCAATGGTGCAGGCATTTTCCATCATACAATTTTCAGAGTAAGCCACCTTATACATGTTCTTGCGGCTGATGGCACCGATCTCCTCCAGGAGATTGACCATGCGGTATACGGTTGCAACTCCCAGCTTGTCATCCTCTTCCAATGCCCGGTAGAAGATTTCCTTACAGCTGGAGCATTCATTCTGGAGGATAATATCAATCAGCCGGAGACGCTGCTTCGTAATACGGCAGCCTTTTTCTTTCAGCTTGGTCAATATGATCTCTCTCTGCATTTTCGTGGTCTGATAGCTTACCTGTTCCTTAGTGTCCACAATGACCTCCGCAGTGGCTGCAATCGCCACCGCACTGAATGGATTTTCCATTCTTTTTGTCTTTTATCATTTTGCGGACAATCAATGCGACTACACCGGCCAGTATCGCCAATACAACTACGGTTCCCATAGACTGCCTCCTTACTCTTATTTTGAAATCCTGCGGATCCTCTTATCGAAGATCCGCAAGTAATGTTACGTTTCTATCTGTTTACTTCCCTCACAGGTATCTGGCTTTGCCTGCAAGCAGTCACGCCGGACACCTGTGGGAAAGTTCTATCATTTATTTTACTTATGCAGCCTTCTCGGTGTCAACCTTCAGAGTGGTGCTCTCCTTGTAAGGACGGAAGAGCAGATAAATGAAGCCGATGATCAGAAGGAATGCTACTACAGTGCCGATACCGAAAGCACCGGTGGTGATCAGCGTACCGATCTGATATACACACAGGGATACCACGTATGCCAGACCACACTGATAACCAACTGCGATCCAGAACCATCTGGTGTTGTTCATCTCACGCTTGATCGCACCCATTGCTGCGAAGCAAGGTGCACACAGCAGGTTGAATGCCAGGAATGCATAACCGCTTGCTGCGGTGAAGTGAGCTGCCATGTTAGCATATACGGAACCTTCGCCTGCGCTGTAGAGGATACCCATCGTACCTACGATATTCTCCTTAGCTACCAGACCGGTGATGGATGCAACGGTTGCCTGCCAGTTACCGAAGCCCTGAGGGATGAAGATCCATGCCAGACACTGACCGATCTTGCCCAGGATACTCATATCAATCTCATCCTCAGCCAGCATACGGAAGCCGTCCTCGGTGAATCCGAAGTAAGTAGTAAACCATACAACGATGGTGGACAGAAGGATGATGGTACCTGCCTTCTTGATGAAGGACCAGCCACGCTCCCACATGCTGCGCAGTACCGTACCTACGGTAGGCCAGTGGTAAGCAGGAAGCTCCATAACGAAAGGAGCAGGATCGCCCTCGAAGATCTTGGTCTTCTTCAGGATAATACCGGAGCAGATGATTGCTGCGATTCCCAGGAAGTATGCGGAAGGAGCAACCCATGCTGCGCCGCCGAAGATAGCACCTGCTACCATGGCGATGAAAGGAAGCTTAGCACCACAAGGAATAAATGTGGTAGTCATAATTGTCATCTTACGGTCTCTGTCGTTCTCGATGGTACGGGAAGCCATGATACCGGGAACACCACATCCGGAACCGATCAGCATAGGAATGAAGGATTTACCGGACAGACCGAACTTACGGAAGATACGGTCCATGATGAATGCGATACGTGCCATGTAACCACAGGACTCCAGGAATGCCAGGAAGATGAACAGTACCAGCATCTGGGGTACGAAACCAAGTACTGCACCGACACCGGCTACAATACCGTCAAGGATCAGCCCTTTCAGCCAGTCGGCACATCCGATCGCATCCAGACCGCTCTCTAACAGTGCAGGTACGCCGGGTACCCAGATACCGTAGTCTGCGGGATCGGGAGCTTCTCCGCCGTCTGCTGCGTATACATCAACTGCCTCTGCCAGCTCAGCACCGGTGTAAGTAACATCCTCGGTTGCCAGAGTCTCTTCATCTTCCAGAGTATACTCTGCGGTAGCGGATGCATCGATGCCTGCCGCGAACTCCTGAACAGCTGCTACTGCTGCTGCGGGATCATAGTCCTCAGACTCGCTGTCGATGACTGCTGCCAGAGCTTCATCGCCGTCAGCTTCTACGAATGCGTTGATCACGTTCATTGCATCATCATAAGGCTCGGCTGCTTCTTCATAAGCACCGGTTCCGATGGTGAACAGATGCCAGCCATCACCGAATACGCCATCGTTTGCCCAGTCGGTAGCCCAGGTACCGACGGTAGTTACGGATACATAATATACGATAAACATAACCACTGCAAAGATCGGCAGTGCCAGCCATCTGTTGGTCACGATTTTATCGATCTTATCGGAAGTCGTTAACTTCTGGCCTTCCTTCTTGGTGTAACACTCTTTGATAATAGAGGAGATGTATGTGTATCTCTCGTTAGTGATGATACTCTCAGTGTCATCATCCATAGCAGCTTCCAACTGCTTGATCTCAGCGGATACATCGGGAACGCTCTTCATCTGTGCGGGGATCTTGTCATCCTTCTCTAACAGCTTGATAGCGAAGAATCTCTTCTGCTCCTCGGGAACATCGGTGAGCTTCTTCTCTACGGTCTCGATCACGCTCTCAACCTCAGGTGCGAATTTATGTACCGCAACTGCTGCACTCTTCTTCTGTGCCAGTTCGATCGCCTTTTTGGTAGCGTTCTCGATACCGGTCAGTTTCAGTGCGGAGATCTCTACAACGGGGCAGCCCAGCTTCTCAGAAAGCTTGCCTACGTTGATCTTGTCGCCGTTCTTGTTCACGATATCGATCATGTTGACAGCCATGACAACGGGAATACCCAGTTCCATCAGCTGTGTGCTCAGATATAAGTTACGCTCGATGTTGGTACCGTCTACCAGGTTCAGGATCGCATCTGGTCTCTCACCGATCAGGTAGTTACGTGCTACCACTTCCTCCAGAGTATACGGAGACAGGGAATAAATACCGGGTAAGTCCATGATGATCACGTCATCACCGTTACCGCCGTACTGTTTCTTTAATTTACCTTCCTTTTTCTCAACGGTTACGCCGGGCCAGTTACCTACGAACTGGTTGGAACCGGTCAGAGCGTTGAAAAGTGTTGTTTTACCGCAGTTAGGGTTACCTGCAAGTGCAATCTTAATTGCCATTTTTCTACCTCTTTCCTCTAAAATCATACTTCTCATAACTATTCAGAGCCTCATTCACAAAATCGTCTCTTCGAGACTTTCCTTTTGCTCATGTGATTAGCCTTCACTAATTAGTTCCAGCTAACCTTCCCGCTAAAAAAAAGATCATTTACTCAACGCAAATCATCTCAGCGTCTGCCTTACGAAGAGACAGCTCATAGCCTCTGACAGTTACTTCCACGGGATCTCCCAAAGGAGCAACCTTTCTCACATAGATCTCAACACCTTTGGTAATGCCCATGTCCATGATACGTCTCTTGACAGGACCTTCACCATTCAGTTTAGTTACCTTTACGGTCTGTCCGCAGGGAACTTCCTTCAATGTCTTCATTTTCTCCTCCTATTAGCATCTTTTGGTACAGCTGCCCGCTACACCATGATTTTATTGGCCATATCCTTGCCGATGGCTACTCTGGATTCCTTGATATTCACAATCAGGTTGCCTTCGGTCTGGGACACAACTGTCACTTTACCACCTACTACAAATCCGAGGGTCTCTAAAAACTTCCTCGTCTCCTCTTTGCCGCCGATCCTCTGGATCGTGTTCTCTTCACCGGCACCTACCATACTCAGGGGCATCATACACACTTCCTTCCCTTCAATAGTATTTAACTGCTTGTGGTTTCTCATTAGCTCTTAATGAGATTCATTCTCAATTCACGTGGTTAGTATATACTAACCTTTTTTTACTGTCAATATATTTTTTCGATTTTTTTCATAGAAATCTCGTAGGAATTTCTTATTGATATTTTTTCTCATTAAGTTGAAATCTTGCATTTCCTACCCTTTTCTGCTATTCTTATTGTAATGCCTGCGGATGGTTAAGTTTCCACATGTAGAGCAGGTATTTCGGTTCAAAATGCTATGTATGGGAAGGGTATGGTCATTACATGAAAATACAGGAATCTGCTGAGAATTATCTGGAAACGATCTTAGTGCTGAAGAAAAAGAACGGTGTTGTCCGTTCCATTGATATTGCCAACGATCTGGGTGTGTCCAAGCCCAGCGTCAGTGTCGCTATGAAGAATCTCCGCAATGGGGAATATATTGAAATGGACAAGGAAGGCTACATCACCCTGCTGGATAAGGGGCGGGAAATCGCAGAGAAAATCTATGAACGTCACACATTTCTTACGGACTGGCTGACTTCCATCGGTGTGGATCCCACTGTTGCTGCTGAGGATGCCTGCCGGATTGAGCATGTGATCAGTGCAGAGACTTTCACTGCTATGAAAAAGACATTGAAGACGAAATAGAACTCACAGTAACTCATTGCATATTATTTGAACGCAAGAACTCCCGGTGCGATATTGCTCCGGGAGTTTTTTTATTATCATAAGCTCATTACCTGCGCTCATTAAATCTTAATTGTCACCCATTTTCCCTGTCGGAACCGAATCGACGCAAACAGGAATCTGGATACCTGATCCGCCAGAATACCCATCCAGATACCGGTCATTCCCAGTCCCAGAGTAAACCCGAAAATATAGGATGCCGCCGTACGGATCAAAGTAACGCTGATCGTAGAAGCCACTGCCGTGTATGCCGTATCTCCCGCACCGCGCAGGCATCCCATGTAGATGACCTGAGACACCTGGAACAGGACAATGATACAAATGCAATGAATAATATTCACACCATACGTAATAATATTTTCCTCTCTAAAGAACATCCGGTAGATGGTCTCCCCACCGAAGAAATAGATAACCGCCAGTGCGACAGAGATTCCCAGACCAATACGTCTACAGATGGCTCCGTAGCTTTTCGCTTTCTCCGGATCACGTTCTCCCAGACTCCGTCCAATCAACGCTACCGCCGCTACCTGCATACCGTCACCGAATGAAAACGTCAGACCGAGGATATTCATGCCTACCTGATGTGCCGCCATGGCTTCCGTACCCATTTTCGCAGCCATCATAGCAGTCGACATGAATCCGATACGCATCAATACCTGCTCAATAAACACGGAATAGCCGACTTTGATGATCTCCAGCAACGGTTCCATTCGCAATCTAATATGATGTTCAATCATATACGGAATGCTGATAAATCCATCTTTCGGACAGATCGAGACGATGCTCATCACGCATGCCACTACCGTACCGAATACCGTAGCAATGGCGGCTCCGGTGATTCCCAGTGCCGGGAATCCGAAATGGCCGTTGATCAGCAGGTAATTGCCGCAGATATTCACCAGATTGGAGATCAGATTCGTCCTAAGGGCGATCATCGTATTGCCCGCGCCGCGCTGTGCCGCATTGATTCCCATGGACAATACATTGAAGATCATGCCGCCCATGATGATCCGGTAATATCTCGCAGCCATGGCGTGCGTGTCCTCGTTAGAACCGCAGAATTCAATGATCTGATCCGCGAATCCTACCGTCAGTGCGCTGATGATCACTGCTGCCACTATGCAAAAGCAGATCGTCATCACCAGAATCTCGTTGGCCGCCTGCTGCCTCTTCTCTCCAAATCGTCTCGCCACCAGGGCGGAGATTGCTACATTCGCTGCGATGAACAGTGCCAGCCCCAGGAACTTCGGCTGTGTGGTCAGCCCTACCGCTGCCACCGCATTGGCTCCGAGCGTACTCACCATAAAAGTATCCACCATACCCGCCAGTGCGATAAAAAAGGATTCGCAGACCGCCGGCCACGCCAGCCGGATTGCCTCTTTTGTCAGGGAACCCTGTGTGTGTTCTGTGCTCATAGCTATGTTACCTATTACCTTTTCTTGGATATTTCCTTTTGCTGATAGTCATAATGCTTTATTACACTCTTAATCATACACCAAAACCTCCGTTTGCCGATAGTCCCAAATTTTTGTCCTCTTTTTATAGCCAGACACATAATTTTTATCTCATTTTCATACAATACTAATCAGACCATACGCGGATATTGACACATGCAAAATCGTATTTTCAAAGGAGGCTCCCATGCAACTCTCCGACAAATTTCACAATATTCACTGGAAAAACCTCATCACTGCCGTTGCCATCCCTCTGGCGGTAGGCGGACTATCCGCCTGGATCACCAAAGACGGCATGAAAGCCTTTGAAGCAGTGAATCAGCCTCCACTGACGCCGCCCATGTGGCTCTTCCCGGTGGTGTGGAGCATCCTGTTCGTCCTCATGGGAATCGCCTCTTATCTCGTTGTCATGCAAAAAGGTGAGGACACGAAAGCCCTCACCCTGTATGCTGTACAGCTTATCTTTAATTTTTTCTGGTCCATCTGGTTCTTCAACCTGGGATGGTATCTTTTCGCCTTTTTGTGGCTGGTCGCTCTGTGGATCCTGATCCTCGCCACTACCGTTGCCTTTTACCGCATCTCGAAGCCTGCCGCATGGCTGATGCTGCCTTATCTGGTGTGGGTGGCGTTCGCGGGGTATCTGAATCTGGGGGTGTGGTGGCTGAACCGGTGAAAGAGTTTTCAAAAAAACGAAACACTGTTTCACTTATTTAATTTGATTGCAAAAGGCTATCTTATAAACGCACGCGTGCGTTTAAAATATATCTGTGACATTTTTCTTCGCCTGTTCTGTTGATATCTCATAGTATGGCACTACCTCTATTGACAAATAAAAGTTTGCCTTCGAAATATTTATCCCCTCCTGGGTGCGCGCTTTCTTACAGGCAAATTAAGATCCTGTAACTTTCGTCCCAATTCATCATCTTTAGCAACAAGCAGTAAATCCTTATCCATATAATTCAATGCATGAAGCACAGCCGCATAGCACCCCATTGCCACAGAAGGTGAGCCTTTTTCTATGGATACTAAAGTAGCTCTGCTGATTCCTGCTCTTTCCGCAACCAATTCCGACGTCAATTTTCTGCGCAGCCTTGCATACTTTATCTGTAGTCCCATTTGCTCAAGTATTTTTTCTGTTTCAGGCAACAACACTATTGTTTTTTTCGGCATAATCCCATCTCCTTATGTAAATATTATTAAACATTTATATCTATTTTGTCAAATTTTATTTACACTATTGAAAAATATCTCTGTCACGGATCCGACAGAGATATTATATAGTATGCCTATTACTCCGTTATCCTATAACGAATAACATACTGTCAAATATTACGCACAGCAATCTGTTAGCTACTCCCCATTATTTTGTAGAAATTAATTAGATTCAACTTCCTATGCTACAGCCTCTGCCTGAGTCTCCGGCTCGGTATCGGCGATTTCAATCTGATCCGCCAAATCCATGCAATCTATATAATGATCTCCTATCCGGAACGCATAGAAACTTCTGTAATCCGAGGTCATAGGGTCTGTATCCTGATGCTTTCCGGCATTATTATCCTGAAAATATTTCGGAAGGTAGTCAGACTGCATATGTATGTCCTTTGCATCCATGTTCTGCAGATAAACATAAATAATGGTATTACTATCCTCTAACGTGATGGCATATTCATATCGGTCGGTCCAATTTGCCATCGCCACATACGCAACGCTGCAATAATTTTCTTCATCCTGATAGAGCATATTCGTCTGATCCTGATAAGAGAATTTCAAATTCCGCAGACGTTCTGTTTCTGCCTCATACTGTTCCCTGGTATATTGATTTTCCAAATAGATCTGGCAGGTTGCTGCAAATATTTCATCACGGGTCTGATAATAAAAATCCTGTGAAACGGTATCCATATCTACGGAAGGGAACACCGCTAACGGGCTGTATACTCCCTTTCCTTCTAATTTGTGGTATGCTTCTCCCTCCCGGGAAGTGATTCTTGTCCCATAAATAAAATGATAGCATACGTAAGACAAAATTATCCCCAGCACAAGCACTGCTGCCACAACCGCGAATACTGCTGCCACAACTGCAAATACTACTTTCTGCTTTTTGGTCATCTCTTGTTTCTCTCCCAATTATCATCACAATATCATTCTTTTTCCAACAGGTAAAAAGCACAATCCATCGTAAGAATAACAAACTGTGTATTACCGGAAATCATTATGTCCACTGCCGGAGGCTGTCGTTTTATTCCATCTCTCGTGCCTCTTATTTCCAAATTCTGAAATTCATCATAATTCAGAATCCAATCATAGAGTTCCGGATCGTCTTTTATAGCTTCCTTTACATAATAGATTAAATTACGCTCTTTTATAGGAGATACCTCATAAGAAGGTTCTAAAATCTCGCATTGATAACGTTCATATTTTTCAAGCCCTTCACTGGAAAATACATCTTCATTTATCACAATATGATTGCCTATGATATCATGCCCCTCCGGATAATTCGTATAATCGTTTTGTACGTGTGTAAAGCCAAGCAATTTTGTAACTTTCCACTCACCAAAAAGCAATTCCTTGATCTCATCCATGGATAATTCGTCCACACTGCCATCTGCTATTTCCGGATCTGGCTCTATCGTTTCTTCCGCATTCAGATCTTCCGATTCTGTCTCGAGCATATTATTAATTCCGATAATTGATAGTTTCCAAGGTCCTGTTCCTTTATAAACATTGTCAAACCAGATTTGTCCATCCCCCATCATCACCCCTTGCCAATTACAAAACATTTTTCGGCATGTTTCAGCACGAATAGCCTCTACAAATTCCTGATTCAGCTTTCCATCAATATCGAGTTTTAAAAAATCTTCACGATTATTAACCGTAGTACCATTTATTGCAATAGGATATGAAATTTTCTCGGATAGCGCATCCCAATCATGCTTTAAAACATCATTTTTAATCTCTTCAGCAAATTGCTCCTCTGCTGTTACTCCTGTAGATGTCATATAATAATCTTCTTCTGTTTCGCTGCTTTGAATGCTTTCATCACTTTCACGTACTTCATAGTCTTCTGTATCACTCATGGCAGTCATCTCGTTTTCTTCAGAAGTACTGTCTATATGCTGATTTTTCATCAAAAATATGTAAGACATAATAATCCCCAGCACAAGCACTGCTGCCACAACCGCAAATACTACTTTCTGCTTTTTGGTCATCTTTTTGTTTCTCCCCCAATTATCTTCTATTTTCTTCTCTCACAATATTTTCTTCCGTAAATGAAAAATACGGAATCTCCAGTTCTTCAGCATTACCTTCGTTTACATTCAGCTATTCCATATACTCCGTCTCATCGCCTTACATATTTTCAAAAAATTTCTAATCCTCTACAATCTCTTCTCCATAATCATAGATAGGCATCTGACCGGAAACATAAACATCAACATTATAGATTTCACCGGTCGCTTCCCCCGGTATGCCGAATTCATGGAAACATTCTCCTAAAGCATAACGATAAATGGTATATCTCTCTTTGCCCATATAAGTATGTTTTTCATAAGAATCTCCATATTGTTCGACCATTTGAGAATAAGTATTTCCGGAATATATGCCTCTCGAGGTATGTGCAAATGTTTCATTACTGCTGATTCTTATTCTGACACATTCTTTTTCAAGAAAATAAACTTGTATAAATTGAGCTTCCCCATCACCTACGTTATAATAATAATTATATTTTTTGTTATCCGAATCCTCAACCTTTTCATACAACAGCCCCATCTTATCCAGCTTCCCCAATATTTCCTGCTCACTTTCATATAAGGAAACTGAAAAATCCCCTATATTGATAACTACATCCATATCTGTCTGTGCATTTGTTGCATTTGGCATTTCATCAATTTTGTTCCTTATAGCCGCTGCTGTTTCTTCTATACTTTTTTCTCCGTTAAAATAATACAACGCCTCTTCCTGCGTAATCCCTATTAAAGGAAGGTCACTGCGCTGCATTACCTTCGTATTATTTATCATCTCCCTTACATCCTGTATATCCTCATCTTGTGCCGCATAAACATTTTCATAGGTACCGCCAATTTCGTATGTCAGAATAGGAAGTTTCTCTCTTTTTCCATCCGATGTCTGATAATATTCCTGCTTTCTGCTATCACTAAGCTGTTGATCCAGCACATCTTGCAATATTGAGAAATTCCAATTGGGAGCAATCGTTTTCTGTCCTTCCTCAGTAAAATAGCTTTCCACAAACTTCCATGCTTCTTCTTTGTGCGTGCTTTGACTGTTAATGGCGAAACAGTTGTCAAAAATAAATATTCTTCCCTTTCCCTCTGCTCCCGGAAATCCTGTATAGACTGCATCCTCACCCCATACGGATTTTTTATATAAATATTGTTGCATGTCACCTATGCACTCAAGATTGAATGGAATTTTTCCTTCCCGCATCAAAAGGTCATTCGTTTGAAACATCGCCTGTTGCGGTAATTGTTCTGCAATTTTTATATATTGTTCCAATCTGTTATCTTCCGTTTCCCCGGAATATCCTCCGCAGATTGCCCCTTCCTGTAAAAATAAATCCCGTGAAATCATAGGATCCTCTTCACATTCCCGAACGGCCCGCAAGGCTTCCTCGAAGGTAAAATTTTCTTTGTTACTGCACCATTTTTCTTTTGTTATCAATGTATATAACACAAAATTCGTTGGCAACATATACAAGCCACCATCCGCTGTCAAAACCTGATACGCGGAATCAACGATGTCCTCTTCCCCAATCACATCACTTTTCTCCAGATAGGGAATAAGATTCTCTATTGCGCCCTTTTCTGTAAGCACTTCCACATCCATCTCATCTGTCGAAAAAATAATGATATCAGGTCCTTTTCCTGTCAAAATATCATCATACAAACGACTAATTCCGTCGCTTATATTTTCTTCGTAATAATCATGTATTGTGATTGTTATTCCGTAATTTTTGCTATTAAAATCAGCTACTGCTTCCTGTAATGTCGACGCTCCCCCGATATCTCCAAGTATGATCTCCGTTTTAGGTTCTTCCGGCACATCTGTAACAGTCTCTTTCTCCCACGCAGATGTTTTCGTCCCGGCGTCTATTTCTCCGCATCCCATTAACAGCAAAGATGATACTGTACCTACCAGCAATGATGCTATTGTTTTAAAAGTTTTCATTCGTAATCCCCCTCGCACGTTGTCGCAATATCATTTTTTTCAACAGGTAAAAAAACAAGCACTGCTGCCACAACTTCCCACTGTATAACTTAACTTGTCTTCCGTAAATTCAGGAAAGGACGCACCTCTACGTTCTCCGGTCTCTTCCCGTCATATAGCAGTTCCACATACTGTTCCGCCTTTTCATCGGAGACATCTTCCTGATCCGTAAATACTATCATTATTAGTTCAATTTCACTTTGTTCCGGCTGCTTTCTAATTATGTTCAGGGAATGGAAATACATCTCGCTGTAATCAATTCCTCACTCACTAAATAGTGTACAATCACTAATTGCGCCGGTTGATTCTCTGATGTCTGCTCATAAAATTCGTCCAGCAATTCTGCTCCGCTGCATTCCCTTGACTGCCAATCCAAGACATACACCGGATAATCTTTGAGTTCTTCTATATTTAACGGAAGGACGGATAATTCCTGTCTGATTGCATCCGGATCGGTTTTCCCTTTCAAATTTTCCAAGCTGAAATCTTCCGATAAATCAACCGGTTCTGACTGCTCATTTAATACTGCTGTAGTCGTTATGGTATTAGGTATCATCTCCTCGGTAACTTCTGAAGTATTCTGTTCCGGTGCGTTCTGCCCACAACTTACCATGCTTAACATAATTACTAATAATGCTAAACACCTCATCTTTGCTTTGTACATACTCTTCCTGAATTCTCCTCCCACAAGATTTTTCAAAAGCGTTTTACACAATCGATTTTTTAAATTTGTAACTCTTTTTATGTTACAAATTTAAAATACCATATTTTTATCGCAATTTCATTAACCGATGCCAATTATTTTGATATTTTTCAATTATTGTGCTGCTATCATCTCTTTCTCAATATATGAAAAAGCACCCTAACCTGTTTTGGCTAAAGTTCTCATCTTTACATTCCCATTTCTTCTATCTCTTTAAGCATAAATTCTTCTAATTTCTTCTTATCTGGCAAATGCAGCATGTAAGTTGAAACAAATAATTGATTATCCATACCTGATAATGCATATTCTACCATTTGCGACCCTTTATCTGTGCAAAGAAGTATTCCTACAGGCGGATTATCACCTTCATTCATTTCATTTTTCTTATAATAACCTACATAAGCATTGAGCTGTCCTAAATCTTCATGCTTAAATTCATCATTTTTAAGTTCAATAATGACATTACAATGTAAAATACGATTATAAAAAACAAGATCAATAAAATAATACTTATCATCTATTACAATTCGCTTTTGCCTAGCTTCAAAACAAAATCCTTCACCAAGTTCAAGCATAAACTCCTGCAAATGATCCATAAGTGCTTGTTCCAAATCCGATTCAGACACTGCATCTTTCGCAGCCAGCCCTAAAAATTCAAATGTAAATGGATCTTTTATCGAAAGCATTGTTCCATTTCCATTGCCTTCAGACTTTTTTAATAATAGTTCCGGTTTTTTACTTATGCCAGCCCTTACATAAAGATTTGTCTTTATCTGTCTACGAAGTTCTCTCACACTCCAGTTGCACTTCATGCATTCTGTTTCGTAAAAAAATCTTTCAAAAGCATCTGTCAGTCCCATAATCTCACGTATATGTGAAAACGATAAATTATTGACCAAAACATCTGGATCTGTAACAAATTGGTTCGACGCTGTCGAACTTTTTCCAAAATCTAATAATTCAAATTTGCTCGACACCGTCGAACCAATTTGAGGATATACTTTATAAAATTGTCTACAAGCCTTAAAAAGAGTTGCGTTCATTCCTTTTTGATTAATTTGATTTTCCAAATTTTTCAAAAGATGTGAACCATATTCGGCTCTGTCGCTACCATCTTGTTCATATTCGACTATATAATATCCAATTACCCAATTTCTCAATGTCATAAGCTGATTCACGGCGCTTTTCGCCGCCGAACTTGCTTTATCATTTATCTGTATAATGCTATCTGCCAGCAGTTGAAATTCCATCGACTAACCTCCGATACCTTATCTTACAGCTACTATAGATTTTCATAGACACAGTATAACATAGGTTCTGTGTCCACGCGATTCTTTTCACCTCACGATTACTAAACTATCTGCATATATCATCAGGCAGTTCACTATTTATGGATATTAATTTTGTTCGGCGCCGTATTAATCATTATCCCATTATCTTTTCGTATCTTTGACTGTTCAAGGTAGGAATCTCTCTTAATTTCCGCAGCGTCGCTCCTTATTTTTGTGCATTGCACGGTTTTTGGTAATAATATTTTACCCAATCATTACTTTAACTTAAAGTATGCCAATTAAGCTCAAATAAATCACTCTCAAATAGCTTTTCTTTCCAATCATTATACTCTCCTTCATCTAAACGAAGAGAGTCTTCATAAAATCGCACAAAGTATATTTTTTTATCACCATCTTTATCATCTTTAAACGGAAAATTATCCTTGTATTCCGGGCATGCGTTTAAATCTAACTCTTCAACACTGGCAATACATTCGTACATATTTTCCATTTCATTATACCGATATACTTCATACGGCCAAAAGTCATCATTATATGTATATCCCGAATGTGATGCCGGAGCATATATCAATCCATTTTCATAAAATCTACATCCATAATAGTAATCAAATAATAATTCAAACTCTTCTTTTTTCTCGGAAAATCGGTAAATATATTGTGCACTGTCCGAATTGCACGTTCCTTCAATTCCTATCAATAGTTCATCTATACCATCATCATTTATGTCATATATCACGAATTCATTGGGATATGCCAGCTCTTTTTGTTTTTCAAAACCAGTACCATTATCAACATAACAATAATCTCCGTTTGGCAAATATCCCGTATTTTCCAGTTCTTCGACGGCGTTTAAATAAATTTGATTTATTTCAGTATGATTCCCTATCTCAATCACATAATCATAACTATAGGTGTGCACATACAACCGGTCATCCTTCTCTGCCATGAGGTCCGGCATCTTTTTCAGAGACAGGCGGTCGATCACCTCTCCGGTATTTTTATCCAGCTGATAGAGATAATCGTCCTCTGCGGTAAAGCCATAGCCGCAGAAGATCACGTCCCCTTTCACGAGAAAATTCATGCTGTTATAAGTCTGGTCTGCACTTCGCCACAGCAGTTTCTCATTTTCCAGATCATAGGCAAACATAAAGCAGCTGTCCGGCTGCGCATAACCGTTCATTACTGAAGCCCCGTAAAAAATTCCGTTCTCAAGGCAGGCATTATTACCGTTGACGTACCATTTGTCTGTCGGATATTCCAGTACATACAGGCAGTTCTCACCATCGAAAATGCTGAGTTTTCCATCCTCCCACTGATAGGTATACTCCCACTGATAGGTATAATTTTCATCATAGAAGCAGTCCCAGTTTTCTCCGATCATGGGAAGGGAAATGTCTTCCGATGCATTGTACCATTCGTCTGCAAAAGTAATATTGTTATACGTCTCGGAAAGGATTTCCAGGGAATAGGGCTGCGCCGCAGTTCCTTCCGGGTGAAATTCCGAGATTCCAGTGAAATCTATGAGGATCTCTTTCGGTGCAATGGGTGTTTCCCGGGATTCGGACTCTGTGAGAGCTCCGGAGGTCTCTGCCTCATCTATTTTAGTGTCTATATTGGAAATATTTTCGGTTTGTTTCTCCGCTTCGTTGTTCTCCGGTGCATTGGTCTCCCGGGCGCCACATGCCATTAACAGGCAGGCGGACAGTGCAAATGTTGCTAATCTGTATTGTTTTTTCATGATAATCTCCCTTACTGCTTAAAATTTTCACGCATTTCTTACTTTAAATCCGTAACTCTTTTTATATTACGAATTTAAAATATCATATTTTTGTTGCACTTTCATTAACTGTTTCCAATAATTTCATATTAAAATAAACAATTCCGATGTAGCTTATTTCTATTTACCGTCCAGATACCTTTGCATAAAATTTGAGGCGGTAATTCAACGATGATCTATTCGATTTCCGCTGATAATTACCGCCTGAACATCATTATTCTTCTCTGTCAACTCTTTCTGTTAATCAATCGTTTTCATCTTCTTTTGAAATCTGGGGTGCTATTTGACTTTGCGAATCATTATTATGCTGCAGCTCTTGTACATTGCCACTGCTTTGTGCAAATGTTATGGCACTGCCATTTGTTTCATAGGATCGAATGATCTTTATATTCTCGTCTGTCATCTCGGTCAGTTCCACCTCCAATCTCAGTGGATTTTCCCTAATGACGGAGGTAACTACAAATGGTAATTTCCCGGCAACCATATCTGCCGAAATTTTCTCCTGCAATGTTTCTACATATGCCCCTGATGGTGTTCCATCTGAATTTCTGGAATCTAGAATTGTGTTTGCACCGGTCATATTGGGTTCTGCAAATATGATATCATCACTGTTCCGGCCGGTAGTGATCTGTCCGTTTTGCACCCAGATTTTACGAATATCCTGTGCGAAGCTTCCCACTTCCTGTAATTCGCCGTTCCGGTACCGGAACAGAAAGCTCTCGTACTGCCCCTGCTCATCTTTTCTGGTAAGGGCTAACAATATCTGTCTGCCGTCCGGGCTGAAGGCATAGATGCTGTTCCCCAGATTCTGTGCCGTCCGCATCTCGCCACTCGTCGTGTTGACCGTAAAAACATACTGATCCAGCGGAGAATGATCCGGCGTATTCAGTGCCTGCGCCATCCTGGAACGAAGCGTGATCCGGTCTGCGGTTCCGTCTCCGTCCAAATCAAGCAGCGCATAGGTCTCCTGTGCCGCACGCTCGGACACATCATAGACAACTCCTACTTTTGTCAGGATTTCCTGCCTCTGTGCGGCTGCATAGGCATCTGTCTCCTCTGCGGTCAGTTCCGCTGCTGTTTTCCCGTTCCATACCGGCCTTACAGACAGGATCGGCAGCTTCAGCTGTTCGCTGCCATCACTATTTTCGAAGATCCAGTAACCGTCCTCTGCACGAAACGAAGCCTTGTCGAAATCCTGCGCCTCCGACGGCAGCTTCCAGTCCGTGACCCCGTTTTCTCCGGTCTGTCCCGAAGTATCATATTCCCGGATCGTGTCGATCCAGATGTCCAAGTCGCCATCCTGATAGTCAGAGGATGCCAGGTAGTACAAGCGCACGCTCTCTATCTCATCCCGGTAACAATCTAAATAGTCACACTGATCCGAAGTATTGAAGAGTCTCCGATCCTGATATACGCATGACCAGTGGGATGCTGCATATCCCGGCGCAATATACCCCGGTACGACACAATCCAGTCCGGCATCACTCCCGGTTGCCACATAGATGCCGTAACTGGACACCTGATAAGTAGCATATTGATCTCTAAAAGATCCCTGAGGTACCTGCGTATAATCCCCGGGATGGGCTCCCGCCAAAGGATCCTCTTCCACATCCTGCGGTCCATATTCCGCATAGACGATTCTTGCCTGATTCTCTCCATCCAACGGACCGTAAGAATGCCGTCCTTTACTGTCGATATCTCCCAGTGACAGCATCCAGATCTGACTGCTCTCCTCGGCGAATACCATGGGAATATCAATATCGGATCCGTCAGCGAAAATATAATGTACGTTTGCCACAGAGCCTTCGCCGGGTCTTGTGGAATCTTTTTGGAAAAATAAATACTGCCTTTCCGCTTCATAGAGCAGTTCCGTCATTTCTCCGCTGCCACCCTCCAGATGCAGCAGTGCTTCCGCCGCTTTTACCGGATCCTTATAAGTCTCGTGGGCTGCGGTATCCCCATCCAGGATCTGTCTGTGCAGTTTTCTCGCCGCAACGCCGTTGTATTCCAGATATTGAATGCCGTCCTGTCCGGCAAAAGACCGGGTATCCTCCAAGGTATCCACATCAAACAACGCACTGAATTCTTCTCTGCTATGAATCCCCTGTTCCAATGCCGCCAGCCATTCGGTTTTCCTGCCTTCATCGTCTGAACCGTCCTCTGTGAATTCTCCGGTCGTCACTTCTTCTGTCGCATCGGAAACGTCAGACACATTTGCTGTATCTGCCCCGTTCCCATTTCCTCCGGGGTTGCTGCACAGGCACACCACCAGTACCACGATCACTGCTGCCGCGCCGATCATGACCCAGAACGGCGGCTTGCGATAATCCAGTACATGACGAATACGATTCTTCACATGGTCTTCGCCAAAAGAAAGCAGTGCGCAGATGGAACCGCCCCGATAACGCTTCCACTCTCCGCCGGAAGCTTCTTCCAGCAATGTATAGGAATAGATCTTCTTGCTCTCCTCGCCGAGAAGCTTCACAACTTTTTCATCGCAGGACATCTCACAGTCCATATTCATCAGATAAAATGCCAGCCACACCAACGGGTTAAACCAATGCACACAGCAGATCAGCAGCGCTGCCGGTTTGAAAAGGTAATCCCTGCGCTGCAGATGCACTCTCTCGTGGCACAACACGACTTTTCTGCTCTCCGGATCCAGCCCCGAAGAGAGATAGATCACCGGATGGATCAGCCCCATGACGAAGGACAGGTGTCCTCCGTCAATCTCGCAGATTCCCGGTTCCACCTGTCTGACACCGCTGTCAGGTCTGCGGATACGGTGACGCATACGCAGGTAGGAAAAAGTATGATACCCCATAAATCCTGCCATTCCAAGTAACCATGCGATCAACAGGACACGAAACCATGTTTTTCCCATTGTTGCACCGATCCTTTGCAAAGAATCGTCCGCATTATCCCGGTTATCCACCGGGTAACCATCATCCAAGGCATTCGTAACATTACCCGGTGCCTGAATTCCGCCGACACCGTCATCTCCAATTTCATTCATGCCTTCTACGTTTCCATCCTGTCCCGGCACAGGTGCAGAACCTTCCCCATTTCCGGCTGCTCCTAAAGTCCCGCCATTCAGATTTTCCGTGTTATCCGCCCCGGACAGCACTGCATCCACAGTATTGTCTCCAATGAGGCTGCCATTATAAACTCCCTCATTGTCAACTGATCCGGCACTGTTCCCGGCAGCCAACTGTGCAGAGGTTGTCGCCGTCCCTACGGTCAACAGACGCTCCGGGATCAGACTGATCCTGGTCCCCGGCAGCACCGGACAACATAACCGCACAAATACGATTCCCCACAGCAGATAGGAACACCATTTCGGGGCTTTTTTCAGTAAAAATCTGGCCAGTATCACCAACAAAATACAATAGCTTCCCACCAGACTGAGACGCCATATACTGTCAAACAAACGATAGATACCTTCCACCATAAAGTCCCTCCTATGTTCTCTGCTTCCCTATCCGCGGAAGCTCCGCTCTCTGTCATCCCTGTTCTGTAACGCTCCGAAGCTCACTAATTTTCCGTCCCGGCAGCTTAGGCTTGCGCAATCGCCTTCCTGCAATTCGCTGTAGATTCTGTCGGAAACTTCCAAGGTGATCTGTTCGCCCTCTTTTTCCAGATTTTCAAAAATGACAGTCTTGACGTTTTCCGCCTCAGTTACTCCGGAATTTACTGTGCCGTTTGCCAGATATACCGGTTGGTTCACCGCAGTAGCCTGTGCCTTGCTATAGACTTTTGCACGGTTCACCGTATGATATCCCCGTTGCCTGTTCCGTAAGCTCCGCACCAGAAGGTACAGAAGATATCCCAGAATTGCCGCTGCGAACAGGACTGTCAATATGTTTTCCACCGGACTGAAACTTAACTGCTGCATCATAAGCACAACCTCCCCATTTTTCATTATTTATCTCATTTCACAGTATCCTTTATGATATCCTTGTATACTTCCAACAGCCACCAGGAAAATGCCTGTGATTGTTTTGCTGCATTGTCGATCATGCCATCTGCAGTTGCTTTATCCTCAGCCGGTACTACCAGCAGGAACTCTTCCTCTTCTATTTTTACTCCACATAATACGGTTTTTAGATCTTTTGAGATAAGGAACATATTACCGGCTGTATCTCCATCGGTAGTTGTGATGCAGGAATACGATGGTTCCGCTTTTACAAAAAGTGTCGTAAATCCCGTTTCCTCATCGCCAAAAATCTTTTCTCCATCCAGCCATACATTCCCCTGAATATAATCCTCTTGATTTTTCCAGATAAAATGTGCCTTTTTCGCATGAATCTCTACCGGAACCTGTTGATAAAATTGCGGATTTGCCAAACCGACTAACATGCCGCTGCCAACATAATCATATGTTTCCTCTTTCGGAGTATCATAATATCGCAATCCGTAATCTCCGAGACACAGCAGGACTACAGCAACTATAACGATCAGAAAAATTACGATTCCTTTGTTCTTTTTACTCCAATGCATGATCTGTATCTCCTTTTCACACTTTACCCGGCAAAATACAAGCCACTGAAATAATCACTGTAATCCTTACCATCCTGTAACCGAAACCATCCCTTCACACCATCCGTAATCTCGATGCAGATCCAGTCCTGTGTTGCATCCAGCTTTGTCATGCGTACCTTGCTTCCTTTGGGCAGCACAAAGGTCTCATCCCCGTCCGGTGTACGGTAGAGCGTTATATCCTGCCGCAATTCCACTTCCTCCCAGGCACTTAATACATATTCCTCCTGTGGCACTTCCCGAAGTCTTCCGTTCGATGTTACCTGATAGATTTTCTGGATGTAATCATTCTGCACCGCAAAATAGGGTTCAGTGATAACCATCTGTCCATCCTGTATCCATGCCTTTCGCAGATCCTGTGCGAGCCGGTCTGTTTCCACCGGTTTTCCGTCTTCATAGTGGTAGATTCGTGTCAATGGATCTGCGCTTTCTCCGTCATCGTACAATGCGATCAGGAGCTGTTCCCCATCCGGGCTGAAAGCGAAGATCGAATTGCTCATATTTCCCGTGCTGTCCGGAATCTCAATCGTCTGTCCGTCTATCTCCAACACTGCATCCCGCAGGTCATAGCAATTCATCTGACCCAGTCCCAAATTTACACAAATCTTATATTCCTCGAAAGAATATCCCGTTACCGGCTCCGCAGGATGCAGAGAAATCTTCTCCGGCACACCATCGCCATCCAGATCCAGCTGCGCCGATGTCTCAGTTTCTGTCCGCTCCGATACATCAAATACCACACCCGGATAGGCCAGAATGTCTGCTCTTTCGATGTGCTGGCTATCCGCCCCGCTAAGCGCAAACCGCATACTTATGGATGGATTACTATTGTAAATGTCATAATATCCGTCATGAACATGAAGCGTCGTGTCGCTGTTGAGCTGCAAATCCACCGGCAGAACCGTATCGGTGGCAGTATGGGTACTCATGTCAAACTCCCGAAGTACCCTCGGCATCCACTCATCCGTCATAAGATGCGCCTCATCGGGATCTGTCAGATAATAGACCTTGCCGCCGCTCCATTCCGTCACATCCGGCAGATCTTTTTGCAGCTGTGTATAGGCATCCGATGTGTCATATGCGCCCCGCTCACAGGTAACGTCATACCAGCCCGTTGCCATGATGCGTTCCGCTTGAATGCAGCGAAATACACTGCCGGATGTTCTCCAAAGTTCACTCATGGTATAGATCCCGTAATTTGAAATCTGTACATGCGGGTAATAGGCCGAATAACTGCCGGCATCCACAGGATACCAGTCCATCCAGCCCCAGTAGACCGCTCTGTCCGGTTGTCGGAGTTCGTACTCCCCATAGACCATTCTGGTACAGATATCACCGGTGAGCGGACCATATCCCAAGTCCTCCGCACTGCCCGGATCTCCAAAGGACAAGAGCCACAGCTGCGTCATCTCCTCCGCCATGACCATGGGAATATCTACGGCAGATCCATCCGCAAAAGTATAATGTACATTCACCACAGAGCCTTCTCCCGGCCGGTCAGAGTCCTCCCGATAATAAGGATATTGCCGCCCTGCCGGATACAGCGTCTCGGTCACGGCTCCGCTTCCATCACCCAGGTGCAACAGTGACACCGCTGCCGTTACCGGATCTGTATATTTTCTATAAGTCTCGGATGAAGGTTCCTCCGCCAGTGCTTTGAATATCGCATACGCAGCATTCGTATTGTTTTCACGGACCAGCAGGTCATATGCCACTTGATCCGCTGCAAAGGAATGCTTTTCCTCGATTGCTTCCACATCAAAAACAGCGGCAAAATCTTCTCTGTTGCGAATCGTTACCTTTGCAAAATCTTCCGGTGTCTTGATGCTGTCCGGAAACTGCGCAATATTTCCACTCGTCTCCGCATTGCTGTCTACATCCGTTGCTACCCCTGCGCTGTTGTCTGTATCCGCACGATCCGCTGTGCCTGCTCCGTTCCCACTTCCACCGGGGTTGCTGCACAGGCACACCACCAGTACCACGATCACTGCTGCCGCGCCAATCATGACCCAGAATGGCGGCTTGCGATAGTCAAGCACATGACGAATCCTGTTCTTCACATGATCTTCACCAAAAGATAAAAGTGCACAGATGGAACCGCCTCGATAGCGTTTCCATTCGCCGCCGGAAGCCTCTTCCAACAATGTATAGGAATATATCTTCTTGCTCTCCTCGCCGAGGAGCTTCACAACTTTTTCATCACAGGACATCTCGCAGTCCATATTCATCAGATAAAATGCCAGCCACACCAGCGGATTGAACCAGTGGACGCAGCAGATCACCAACGCCGCAGGCTTAAACAGATAGTCCCTGCGCTGTAAGTGCACCCGTTCATGACACAGAACAACTTTTCTGCTCTCAGGATCTAAGCCCGAAGACAGATAGATTACCGGATGGATCAGCCCCATGACGAAGGACAGATGTCCTCCATCGATCTCACAGATCCCCGGCTCCACCTGTCTGACACCGCCGTCAGGTCTGTGAAGCCGGTTACGCATACGCAGGTAGGAAAAGGCATGATACCCCATAAATCCTGCCATTCCAAACAGCCATACCATTGCAATGACACGGAAACCTACCGGGCGATACAGTGTGTTTGCGACAGCTGTGCCATTTGTATCGGTAACCGATTCCTCCATGGCTGCACCACTGCTTCCGTTTTCTGCTCCTGTGATTTGCAAAGACCCGTCCGCATTGTCCCGGTTGTCAGCTAAGCAGCCACCATCTGCAGCATTACCTGCTGCCTGGCTTCCATCGGCTCCGTCTGTTCCGAATGCATTCGCATCGCTTTCGTTATCGATTGCATTCGCAACATTTACATTTTCGTTTTTTCCATTCGCTAACCCTGCTCCCGATATCTCTCCTGCCGTCCCGGCATGCAAATTTCCTGCCTGTTGCCAACTGCTCTGTCCGTTAGGATCCACATCTGGAAGCACACCATTATTACCATAGCCGTTTGCTGACTGTCCGTACATCGTCTCCGTTCCAACCGCCAGCAGCCGCTCCGGAATCAGACTGATCCCCGTCTGTGGCAGCACCGGACAGCACAAGCGCACAAATACAATTCCCCACAGCAGATAAGAACACCATTTCGGTGCTTTTTTCAACAAAAGTCTGGACAGGAGCACCAGCAATACGCAGTATCCCCCTACCAGACTTAATTTCCATACAACGTCAAATATTCTGTAGATGTTCTCACCCATAAGCCCCTCCGCTCTGCTGCACCAGCTACTGATAGTCGATAGAATATAGACTTTATAAGTACAGTCTACATTCTACCGACCTATCTGTCAAGTAAGAAATCTATTTTCCCAACATTCCGGGATACAATACATCGGATATTTCATACGCTTCTTCCAATGTCGTCGCCGGGTACAAAATATAGAATATCTGATTCTCTTCCGCCGAATTTGCGGTGGCAGAAATCATCCCTTTTTCCACACCTTGCACTGCCTCATAAATTGCTGCACACGTGCTCATATCCGGCGTCAGGATCTGTCCGGCACCTCTCCCACTTTGGAAAACGCCTTTTCTTCCCCCGTACAGAAAGAAATAATCCTGTGGCTCCTCTCCCTCTCCTGCAAAGGATATCTTCCCGTTAAAAGAACTTGCATAAATCCAGGGCAATACGCGATAAGAATACGTTCCACTGACATCTACCTGTACCTCTTCCTGCTTTCCGGACGCATTTTCCTTCAGCATCCGTATTCCCGATGCCGTAAAATCCAACGTCTTGCGGAATTCAATAAAATTCAGTAAAAGGATTATCACTGCCAATACGATCACACTAAGAAAAACCGTTACTTTTACATTAATTTTCTTCATACACACTCCCCCGTTTCCTTTCGGACCTTTCAGACATCTCTATTTTACTCTGTTTTCTCAATTTCCAGATTCGCGGACACCGGAAAATCAATCACCACCTCTTTGTATATCTCCACATTTTCATTCTCTAAAGAAGTTGCCGTTCCCTGATAGGTAATCTTCGCGGTTCCATCCATAATTTCAACTGTGGATGACACATCCATGGGTGCTTTCAAGTCATTATGAAGCCATAGGTTTACTTCATTTGTGGCTTCCCACCAGTCTTTCATCTCCTTGTCGTAGCGGGCTGCCTGCCCAAATCTTGACTTTGGATTTATCGCATAGACTGGAAGAGAGCGATGTGATTCCTCTGTGTTTTCATTGCTATATGTGATGATTACTTCGGGATTGTTGTACAAATAAATTTCCCTGATACCCCATATACTGATTAGTATGATACATACCCCTATTATCCATAATACTTTTTTCTTCATTAGCTTTTCCCCTCTCTAAAGTCGAAAACGTATATGCTCCCGGTATGTCTGTGCGCTTGCCGCACCGCTGTATTTCCTCATCATAACGTGCCGCATATCCCTGTCCGATATGAGATCTGCCACGAATAGCACAAAAAGGATAGGAGCGGTATAAGTTTTCTCTCTTATCGTAGCTGAAGGTGATCTGCATCTCCGGGTGCTCATACAGCCATAACTCACGTCCGCCCAGAATCCCTGCCGCTAGCACCACCACTGCCAAAACGATCAAAATAACATGCCTTTTCTTTTTACCGTTCATTTCCGCCCCTCTCTTTCCCGTGCTTACTTCTGCACCGCTTCCATCAGACGCTCCTGCCAGTCATAGAAAGCCTGGCCGTCCACCAGGCAGCGTTCGTCCTCACCTATCCATAATCCCTGTTCTTCCGACGCATAGCGAAAGGTCCTTGTCTCACCGTCTGCATAGACAAACTGAAAATATCCCACACCTTCCACCATCTCTTCCGGCGGGATCGGATCTGACGTCACTTTTCCGGAAAGCTGTATAAATTCCTGCCACAGTTGCTCTACGGTATCGACATCTTCCACATAATCGTAATCCTCCGCGCAGAAGCTGCAGCCAATCTTCTGAGGGCATTCCTCCGGCAAAAAAGCCGCGCAGAATGCTGTCTTTGCTTCATTCTCCAGCATTCCCGGATACCATATATCCGCTATGGCATAGGCTTCTTCCGGTGTTGCCGCCGGATATAAAACATAGCTGGCGAGATTCTCTACGGATATCATCCCTTTTTCCACATTCTGTACCGCCTGATAAATCGCTACGGTAGTCTGAGCATCCGGGGTTCCGATCCAGCCAGCCCCTCTTCCCTCCTTCAGAAATCCTCTGCTTGCTCCATAGGTAAAGAAATAATTCTGCGGTTCCTCTCCCTCTCCAACGAAAGATATCTGCCCCTGGAAAGTGCTGCCGTGGATCCAGGGCAGTACCCGGTAATAATAGGTTCCGTTGACGCTCACTTGTACCTCTTCCTGCTTTCCGAAAGCGTTCTCCTTCGGCATCTGTATCCCCGGCACCGTGAAATCCACCGTTTTGCGGAATTCGATGAGATTCAGCAGAAGTACCACTACCACCAATACGATTGCACTGAGAAAAATGGTTGCTTTTACGTTAATCTTCTTCATAAGCCCCTCCTTTGTTTCCCTTCTATCTACATTGACGACTTTTATACTCCGTTTGTTACAAACAGCATAACAAAATTTCACCCCTGAATCTACTTTTTTCACCCAAGCGACCGCTTTCTGTTATTTCTGGTCTTCTTATAACATAACCACTGTAAATGCACAATTGAGCAGATGGAAACTTAACAGTCTGGAACTATAAAACTGGCGGCATCGGCTTCCCGGTGTCGCCAGTTTATTGTCACTCTATTTTACAAGTGGCTCATAATAGAGCACTGTCTGCGCAGGATCTTTTCCGCTGATTTCCACGCCGTCCGCCGTCGTTCCCTGGAAGCCGTCGGATGCGCCGATATAGAGAATGCGACCGTCCGGTACGAGGACCGCACAGGTACCTTCCGTACCGCAGGGCATCTCCCAGTTCTCCTGCACTCTGGTGAATTCCGTCTCACCCAGACGATAGGTTTCCACGCCGTTGTATCCCCATAGGATAAAATCTGCCGTCTCACTCACACCTGCTGCCACCATTTTCCACGGGTAGATCGTATCAGCACTGCAAATAACATTCTCACCTCCAGCCACCGGAACAAACCTGAGGCTTTCCGGGTCTACTGACACTAATGTCATAGCCATATCTCCTGCTGTCGTATTGCCCACTGCCTGTGCAGCCGCATAGACTTTGCCGTCCTTGCCCTGTCCTAATGCTCCGGCACCTTGTACGGCATAGCTGTCGTCATCCGCCACGGTCCCGATCAGCTCACCTTCCGCAGAATAGATCCGCACATAACTGCCGTCCTCCTGCATCCGCATCCGCATATATAATCTGCCCTGGGCATCTGTTGCCATACTATCAACGATATTCCATTCCCGCTCTCCTACGGTAAAACTGTTCAGAAGCTTTCCCTCCGGACTGATATGGTAGATCACAGGCAGCCGGCCATGTTCCGCTCCCGGAGATGCCAGTCCGCGTAATGCCGCATAGACACTTCCGTCCGGTGCGATGCACAGACTGTAGACCTCTCCGTTTTCTGCAAAATCTTCAAAAAACGTCTCTGGCGTTCCGCTGCCGTAAGACAGATATTCCACTCTCGCCTGTCCGTCCGTAGTGAAACCGCCCACATACAGACCGTTCTCTGCCACTGCCGCACAACGGATACTTACGTCTCCCTCATAAGCAATCTGCCATTCCTGCGTTGCCGTATCGGCGCCGAGAACCGTACCACTCGTTCCCTGCTGTGCTGCACGTCCCTGCTGCGCAGCATCCTTTTCCGGCTCTGTCTTCACATACTCATAAGAACCTGCTTCAATCTCCTCGCTGATCTTCGCCAGGCTGTATTCTCTCTTTTCCTTAAAATCGATCAGCTCCAGCAGCTGCTCATCCGTAAGCTCCTTCTCCGGCAGGAAAAAGGTACTCCGCTCCGCATAGAAAGCCACTCCCTTTTTGTATTTTTCGGAGTTGTCAATCAGCGTAAGCTCCTTCTTCGGGAAATACCCCTGCTCCAGGTATGCCTGCCTAAGTTCTTCCAGTCTCGCCGTCTCGTTCTCTGTCATCGGTCTGCTGTAAGTATCCGCAGAGACATTTGCCTCCTGCAGCTGGGCAAAATACTCCTCCAGTTTTTCATGATTCATGCTTTCCATCCGTGCCTGATACATTCCGGATGCCGTCACCGTCGCCGACGCCAGTACCAGACAAGCTGCCGCCAGAATCGCCGCCCGCCGGAAGCTGTAATGGTGTCTGCTGCCTCTGCCGTTTTTCTCCAGATGCTGTAAAATATCATCCACCCTCGCATCCAGATCTTCCGATACCGCCATCTGTTCCTGTTCTGCCATTTTATATAATTTTCTATCTAAAAAATCGCTTTGCATCTCCTGCTCCTTTCCGCTGCTACAACATTGCCCGCAGCTGCTCTTTCGCCCGATGCAGACGGGATTTCACTGTGCCCTGCCTACATTCCAGGATCCTGCTGATCTCCGGGATTGTGCACCTCTCATAGTAAAACAGAACGATTACATCCCGATACCCGCCGTCCAACTGCATCACCGCATCCCACAACTCATGATGCTCATCGTAGAATTCCGGAGACAGGTTCTCTTCCCATTCCACCGGACTGGTGCGCTTGTTCTGCCTATAGATTTTTTTCGCCTCGTTGGCTGCAATCTGCAGGATCCAGTTACGAAAACTGTCTGCTTTTTTCAATGTGTCTAATTTCTCATAAGCATGCACGATAGCCTCACTGACCGCGTCCTCCGCATCCGCACTGTTTTGCAGAATCGAATACGCCAGTCGGTACATGGGAAGCGTGTCACTCTTCACATGTTGCACAAACTCTTCTTTTGTCATGACTGCCAAGGTACCACCTCCTTCTTATCGCCGGCTTCACTATATATGAGTCGCGAATGGATAAAAAGGTTCCCTAAAAATAAGGCACCGGATGAATCCAGTGCCTTGCGATGTTTTTCCACCTTAATTTACGTTTTTAGTATAATTGAATTCAGAAATAAAAGTATACTTTCCTTTGCCTTTTCCTTTAATTTCTTCAACAACACCTATTTCTCTTAATTTTTTCATAACGTTCTTAGCTGTCGAAGTTGAACATTTCAATACTCTCTCTATCTCAGGCGCTCCAAATATCTGATTAGTTTCAATTTCTTCATATATTTTTAATATGTTTTTTTTCGTTGGTTCATTATATGCCTGACTATCAATAGCCAACTTTATATTTTGAAAAGACAACTTTTCACTCTCAATAGCCAGCTTTTCACTCTCAGCAGCCAACTTTCCAGATAAATAGCCAACTTTTTCAGCACTGGAATTATAAATAACCGCCTGCAACATGAAAGCATTTGTATGATAAACCGGATCTTTTAATCCAACCTGCTCCAGTTCATTACACATACGATTAACACCCTCACCAAATTCTTTTACAAATTTATAGTTCTTTAAAAACTCTGCAATCTTAGGGTTTCTGGAAAAATGTGTAAAACGAATATTGTCTGCTCTTACAAGTCCCGGAAGTTTCCCAGGACTTTCTACTATGATATGATCATCAAACATTTTAATCTGAATATCTGTACCAGTAATACTGTACGCCCGATGAGTAACAGCATTTACAATCAGTTCTTGTCTGACAAACTTAGGATATTCCTCATCTGTAACAAATGTTCCATCTGATCCCAAGTATGTTTTTTCCTTCACCTGTGTATCCAAATATGCAATTGCCTCATTTATCATATTAAGCAGTGTTCCTTCAAAGATAACATCCTTAATTACATTCATCTCTGTTCCAAATTTTTCTTCGGTTCCCTCATAACGTATAAAACGAATCCTTGCGCGAGGGAAGAAATTTTGCGGATTTTTTCCAAATAACAAAATTGCAGCGGAACTGATTTGTATCTCGCCACCTTTCTCTTTTATAAATCCTCTGTTCTCTTTAAGATATTCCAATGGACTTTTTTCATAATTAATCTTATCTGTATATTCTTTTACAAAGTCCATATCTATATCATCTATCGTAGCATCGGGTACGGCTTTATCTTCAAAGTAACGTTCTCCCTTATCATAATTGAGTTGGAGACGTTCCTCAAAAGTCTGCAATTTAGATTTGTCACCAACTCTTAAGAATACATCATCTGCCTGATTTGCATGTACTTGTGGACTTGCATCAATATGCATTACAAGCACATGATTCTCTCTTCCCTTTTCATCGACACATGGAAGTTTTTCTATTCCGACTTTAACAGTCGGATTGCAGAAATCAAATGGCACTCTCAGTAGTTCATTTAACTTCTTTGTTTCAAAATCAATGCCTTCAATTCTTCTTGTCCTATCGGTTATACCTATTGCAATATCTCCACCATCCGCATTAGCAAATGCAACAATTGGTATTGCTAAATCCTTTGGAGAAATATTTATACTTTTTCGATCAAATGTCTGATTTTCTTCCTTTGATAAAATTTCTTCAATCGTCATTGCATTCACCTTTCATATATTAGTATTATTTTAAATGTAATTTGTTTTTTTCGTATTGTCAAACAAAACCGATCTTGAGGACACAGACTCATATTCCTGACTCCCCGAAAGGTCTTGACCCACGATAATACGCTGCGGGCGTGAGGAATTCCTGGAAAAGAGTTTCGCGGAGGCAAACGAGCGGCAGATCATGGAATATATCTGTGCGCACAGGCAGGAATGCGAGCTAGCGCTGGAGTTTTGTTACGAAAAACAAGGAGGATTACTCTATCCGCCGAAATTCCCGCCAAAAAGCGATGGTCTCCTGCAGATCCGCTTCGTCTTCAAACAATTCCAGCTGTTTTGCCACTTCGATTGCAAAATCCACATAACCGTTTGCTCTCGAAGTGATGATCCGGTCGGAAGTTACCACATCCTTTTCTCCGGAACGCGTCGATTCTATCCCCTCTAACAGTCCCGCATGTTCTACAACATCCACACCTGCACAGATGGCAGCAATCCGTCCACCCAGGTCATGCACGCTTTTCAGATACTTCCATACCTCCGGAGTATCTATCTTCTCAATATCTCCTCCCGGAATAATCAGCAGTTCCACATCCTTCGGATCCACATGCTCCAGCTGCTCCTCCGGCACGATCCGGTATCCTTCCGTGGCGGTGATTTCTTTTCCGTCCGGAGATACAAACTGCATTTCTTTTCCCGTTACCTTCAGAAAATAATTCAGTATCACAATTTCGTAAATACAACTGGTATCATACAACAATACTACTGTTTTCATCCGCTCTCTCCTTTTTCTGCCTTATAAGTCAATTTTCACGTAAATCAAAAATGCTGGCATATTTTTATAAAAATATCCCGATTTTCATGTCTTTTAATGTATGAAAATCGGGATACCCTAAGTTCCTCAGAATACTACTTTATAACGAAATATCGATTACCGATGCAGGTACGGTCGGGACACCGATCCCAGCGGCATCGGCAGAAAAAGATGTCCCGGAGGATCCGGCAGATAAGCTCATGCCGCCTCCGGAGGGAATGACGAGATTGTCCTTCATTTTCTCCAGACGGTCAAACACTGCCTTGAGGTATTCCGCATCTGCCTTGACGATTTCTTTCATCTCTTTGTTGCGGTGCTTGATCTTCATCATCTTAATGTCTGCAGGATCGATGTCCTTCTTCACAGAGAGCATGGTATCGGATAACTCATCCATTCCCATCTCATCCATCATATCCCGCATACTGTCAGACAGTTCCTGCATCATCTCGGAAGTAAAATCGCTTATTTCCACCATAAGCTCACTGGTCTGTAACAAGAATTCATCCAGCTGTGGATAATCATATTTCTCCAGATCCATATCGCTCTGTGCATCCGAAGCCTCACAGGGCAATTCCTCTTTGGCTTCCGGGTCCGTATTCTGATCCGTGTCTGAAGTTCTCTCTTCTTCGTCCGTGCAGACTTTTTCACCCTGCCAGATTCCTCCGGCTGCCTTTGCCATTTCCTCTTCTTCCAGATGCTTTGCCTTTTTCTTCGCTACACGCTCCATGGCTTTGGCATGGTTGATCGCTGCTTCGATCTCTTCATCATCATAATTGCCGCTCTGCTTCTGCCGTTTCAGGCGCAGGACTTCTCTCCGCGCCTGCCCGGCTGCCTGCTTTGCCTCCTGGGACGTCTTGCTCCGCAGTATTTTGGATGAAATATTTTTAAACTGATATTTCAGTTTTTTCAGAGCCAGCGTCGTGTTTTTCGTCTGCTGCCTCTGATTGCGCAGAGCTTCACTGTAGCTCAGCGTGCTGGTAACGATAGACTCCTGTCCCAGGCTGTTTGCTGCCTGCGTCTGCGTACTCCGGCTGTCCCGGGCAAGCATCCGTTTAATATCACTGACCGAATTTTTCGAAGCAGTCGTGTTATTCTGCTGCCCGAAAATGCCGTTTGCACTGCTCTGGTTCGTCCTACTCCCGAAGGTGATCTGCGTCGTTCCCCGGCTGTTCGAGCGCACGAACGTTCCTCCATATTTCCCCATAGAAACCATACAATATCACCTTACCCTCTGAAATCGATGTTCTGACCCACCTGACGTTCACTCTGGGTCTGCACCTCGTCACTCCGTGTGTTGAAATTGTAGGTATCTATCCTGGAAAGCAGCTCCTCGATGGAATTGGCGGTAATGGTTACCGTCTCTTCCGTATCATCACTCTCTGCCCGCTTCTCCTTTAACTGCTCTTCCTTTTCTTTCTTTGCAGCCTTCTTCTCCGCAGCTTTTTTCTCTGCTCTCTTCTGCTCGCCTTTTTTCTCGATTCTTGCCTTCTGCTCGGCGCTGGATTTCTTCAATACTGCAAAAAATGACAATGTTCCGCCATCATTTACCTGCATTCCAAAGCCATTGACCTGCGCCCCGGAACTCTGCAGGCTGGTCTTCAACTGCTGTATCTGTGCTGCTGCACCGCTTAAGATTCCCTCATACTGCTTCCGGAATTTCTCATCCGTTGCCATCTGCTCGATCTTGTCTTCATCAATGAGGACGACCGTCTTATAGCCATTGGCATATTTTGCAGCATTGGCTTTTGCATTCTCCTTCTGATCTCTGCTGACCAGAATAAAATCATAATTTCCGTACTTCTTCTTCAGCTGCTCATAGTATTTCGCAGCCTTCTCCGACAACTCCGGCTGACCGATGGTCCTGCCGTAATTCCCAGTCGCTCCCTTCGTCTGTTTCGCTTCAGAAGTGCCGGCCGTGCCTGCAGCATTCGTTGTATCCTTCGTTGTCTTGTTTTTCGTATTCTTGCTGTAATCACTCTGCGCAGCATATGCAGTGATGCTGCTTACTCCTACATCTGTCATACTTATCTCCTCCTTGAAAATAGATGCCAAATCCGTTTGTTTTCACAGTTATCTTACTATGTATATCGTCTTCTTTTCTGAATACATTGATAGTAATAATGCCAAAAGACCACATTTCCGATCCTTGTCATCGATCAGAAATGCGGTCTTTATATTATATTTTTTCTTACTGATTCAAATTGTTGATCGTATGAGATAACTGTCCGAGAATCTTCTTGATTGCTTCACTGGAGACTGCCATATCTCTTGCTAACTTCTGTACTTCCGTTGCCACCACGGCAAAGCCCTTGCCCTGATCTCCGGCTCTTGCAGCCTCAATCGAAGCATTCAGTGCCAGAATCTGCTGTCTCTTGCTGTAGCCATCGATTTCCTTGGTCTTGTCCGTTGCTTCCTCGATCTGTTCCGCAGCTTTCGTAATGCCACCCTTTAGCTCACCTACCAGATTCTCGTTTTTCCTGTTGACGTAGCTGGCTCTTACGAACATGTTGATCACATCTCCCAGCAGATTTGCCGAAGCGTCGATCTGCTCCCTTGTCTTTACATTTACCTTTTTCAAGGCCTTGATATATTTATCCTCATCAATGCCAAGTTCTCTTGCTGTCTGACGGAACTTCTCCTCATCCGGATTCTCCGGCAGCACCTGTCCTCCGATAATACTGCCCAGCACGGTTCCATCCTCCAGTGTGATCGGAATGCCGAAATCCACAAGTCCCGCATGGCAGGGATACACACCATGGCCTTCTCTGTCACACTGCTCGCAGCGCTTTTTCCCCTCTGCGCTTCCTCTCGTCAGATCAATACAGAACTCCGTAAAATTATAACAGTCACTGATGTATTTTCCGTCTGCACCCACAGCCACGGTTGCCAGTCCCGTGCTGTTTGCCCAGTTCTTCATGATCTGCTCGAATTTGTTCATGTCACAAAAATCCTGAATCTTCATATAACTTCCTACTTTCCCGGTTATCTTAACCGCCGAACGCATCAAATCCGGGGACTTTTTGTCCCGGTATTATCTTATATTTGCATAAAAAATTATACCACATTTTTCAATATTTTTCGCCCTTTTTAATATTTTTACAGATATTTTTTTCGACATTATCTGCCTGAATGCAGTATTTTGTATGGCTCTGAATAGTTAACAGAAATACATGAAATGTAGAGCCATCTATAGTATAATTATCTGGATACAAATATTGGAGCAGATCAAGCGAAAAAGGAGGTACCGTTAATTGAGGAAAACGAAGCTATTCATAAAAATAATATGTGTTCTCATTCTGATATTATCTACAGCCCTGCTCAGTGCCTGCTCCACCAGCACCTTCAATAGTGCAGAAAAATACATTGTCCTGATCGGCGAAGACCCTGAGATCACAGAAAAACTTTCTGACATTGATCTGCTTGTCATAGATGCGGAATATTTTTCCCAAAATGACATTGCCCGTTTAAGAGAAAATGGTATCCATGAAATCTACTCCTATATCAATATCGGATCGATCGAGAGCTTCCGGTCCTATGATACAGACTTTGAGAAATATACACTGGGCGCTTATGAGAACTGGCCGGAGGAAAAATGGATCGATGTCTCGGCTCCGGAATGGCAGGCGTATACAGCTTCCAGAGCAGACTCCCTTGTACAGAAAGGTGTGGACGGCTTTTTTGTCGATAACACGGATGTATACTATAACTATCCGCAGGAATCCATCTATGACGGAATCCTTACGATTCTGGACTATATGAACCATACCGGCAGAAAGATCCTGATCAACGGCGGGGACTGTTTTGTAAAAAAATATCTTACAACAGAAAAAAACGTTCTCATCGATGGGGTAAACCAGGAGAACGTTTTTACTGCGTATGATTTTTCAAAGGATATCTATACCATAAACGATAAAAGTACACGTGAATACTATACTGATTATTTAGATTTTGCTATGTCACACGGCTGTGCCGCCTACACCCTGGAATACGCAACGGATCCCGCCATCCGCAGACAGGCAGCCGCCTACGCCGGGAAGCATGGGTATATCTGTTACATTTCTGATAATATCGGATTATGTCTGGGAAGATAACATATTCCTCTCAACCGCCATCACAGAAATGTAATCATACAAGTCTCCAGATGCTTTTGTTTTGTCTGCTCATCTGCATCAGCAGCCGTGCACAGATCACAATGATAGCATAGATTGTAGCCTCCCTGACTTCTGGTATCTTCTGTCACAGCAAAATATCCTGCTTTTAATTTCACGGTCTGCCCGTTTAGAAAATGAATTTCCCTCTGCATATAATCCGCAGGGCTATTTTGTACGGTAGGTACCATGGAATTATACTTTCCTGTAGTAATATAACCCATCTGGATCTCCGTAAAATAGTTCTTCAGATTCGCCTGATCTGCCGCCACCTTTGCCTTATGCATATAAGACAGGTACTGCGGTGCCAGTACTCCCACCAGCACTGCCATGATAGCTATTACAATGATCAGCTCTACTAATGAAAATCCCCCGTTTCCCTTCTTTCCTGTTGATTTTTTCATGACTTTTCTCTCCATTACATTACAATACATTCCGCAGGCATCAGGCCCACTGATTTTTATCCGTCATGATTTTATCATTTCCAAAGTAAATGTCAATAAACTGTTTATTAAATTATAGGAAATTATTCCTGTACGGAACTCTTCAGATCCTCTGCCAGCAGATAAATATTATTCAGAATCTCCTTACACTTCTTCATGCTTTCCACGGTCTCTGCGGTTACACGCATTCCTTCCGTAGATGCCGCAGCCACCTCCTCACCGGTGGCTGACAGATGGGTAATATTATCTGATATCACAGATGTGGAATTCAGAATTTCCTGTATACTCTGTTCCGCAGTATGGATATTGGCCAGCAATGTCTCCACATTCTTACCGACATCCCCAAACTGCTCTCTGGTCTGATCGATCAGGGTACTCTGACTGCTGACAGCTTCCACGGAGCTTTGAATGCTTTCATTGGCCTTCTGCGTATCCTCGATCAGGTACTGGATGATCTCCGTGATACGTGCCGTAGCCTCCTTCGTCTGCTCTGAAAGCTGCCTGATCTCATCTGCCACAACAGCAAATCCCCTGCCCGCTTCTCCTGCTCTCGCCGCTTCAATGGATGCATTCAGTGCCAACAGGTTCGTCTGATTGGAAATATTCAGAATAGAACCGATGAAATTCTGTACTTCGCCTACCTTCTCCGTCAGATTACCCACTACCTGTACAATGACATCACTGGCTTCCTTCACACGCTGCTCCTGCGCTTTCAGTTCCAGCACCACCTTCTGGCTGTCACTTACCGTCCTGCCGGTCTGGTCAGAGGCTGCCACCATTTCAATGATTTCTTTACCGGCTGCATCAGTGTTCTCCTGAATCTCTGTACACATCAGTGCCTGCTTCTGGATTGCCTCTGCTGTACTCTCAGTGCTGTCTGCGATATCCTTCATGGAATTATGGTTGATATCAATGCTTTTCTCCAGTTCCTCCAGCATTTCCATAGCTTCTCCGAAATGCTTCGCAATATTCTCTGCCACGATAGTCATTTTCCTGTTGCTGTCTGCCTGTCTCTCAGCTGCCTCCCGGATTGCCGTCATATTCTCATTGAAGAAGATGATCAGCATTTTGGTAATACTGATGGAAGCATAGGCTGTAAGAAACAATACGAAGAAAGCCTGGAAATCATTTACAAAGCCCCCACCGGCCGCCTGCTCACCATGCATTTTCAGGTGCAGGAGGATGCGGACCACATTAGCTGCCAGTACCACCGTATTAGCGATCATCATAAGCCGCATGTTCATGTATACCATCACGGCAATGACCAGAGGAACCGCATATGCCCAGGTCTCTTTTGCAGAATTGAGCAGTATGATGACTACATATCCCACAGCCATGGCCGTAGTGATCAACACCTCTCCGGCATGTGTCCGCTTCCGGAACAGATACCCCAGAACCGACATTATAATGACCAATACCGATGTGATCAGCTGGATCAGTATTTTTCCTGAATTTCCATCCTTCTGCACTGCCAGTGCTGTTGCCATTGTCAATGCGACATACCCGAATATAATGACTGCTGCCAGCATTACCCGTCTGTTTGCTCTTGCATATTGTTGTTCTGTCATAAGAAATCCCCCCCTTAATCTGCAGATATCATCTGTTTTGTAAATTTATGTTATCAGTATAGCACAGACCTCCGGCAATTCCTATATTTTTTTACCCATTTGGAACGAAAGACCCGCATGGTCTCCCAGGCAGGTCTTTCTTCCGGTCATATATTCAGTTTTATCAGTGCTTTGTTATTCGCAAAGCTTGGAAAATGCATCTGCTACGAACTGAACCTTAGGTCCGATGATTACCTGAACGGAGGTCTTACCGGGTTTCATGACACCGGCTACACCTGCAGATTTGATCACCTTATCATTCACTGCGGTAATGTCTTTTACTTCCAGTCTCAGTCTTGTGATGCAGTTGTCAATGCTTGCAATGTTGTCCTTGCCGCCGCAGCCTTCCAGAATGGTTGCTGCGATTGCTGCGAAATCATCATTTGCCAGCTCGATCTTCTTCTCTGCTTCTACATCATCATCTTCTCTACCGGGGGTCTTCAGATCCCATTTCTTGATAGCGAAGAGGAATACGAAGTAGAATACAGCAAATGCTGCGATACCCAGAGGGATGATCAGCCAGATTCTGGCTGCTGCAGGCAGGGAGGATGAGAACAGCAGATCCATCGCACCTGCGGAGAAGCTGAAGCCTGCACGGAAGCCAAGAGCTACAGTGATCATGGTGAAGATGCCGTACAGTGCTGCGTAGATCACATACAGTCCGGGAGCTAAGAACATGAATGCAAACTCAAAGGGCTCGGTAACGCCGCAGATGAAGGAACAGATTGCTGCGGAAGCTACCAGACCGATCGCTGCCTTTTTCTTGGCGGGCTTTGCACATTTTACCATTGCCAGAGCTGCACCGGGGATACCAAACATCATACAAGGGAAGAAGCCGGACATATACATTCCAAGGCTCCAGGATACATCAGCGCTTGTCTCACCTTTCCAGAAGTGCTGCAGATCTCCAAGTCCAATGGTATCGAACCAGAATACGTTGTTCAGTGCGTGATGTAATCCGGTAGGGATCAGCAGACGATTCAGGAAAGCATAAATACCTGCGCCGACTACATCCAGACCTACGATAGCTTCACCGAGAGCTACCAGACCGCCGAACAGTAAAGGCCATACGAACAGCAGTACAACAGATGCCAGAATAGATACTACACCTGCTATGATAGCTACACAGCGCTTGCCACTGAAGAAGGACAGCCAGTCAGGAAGCTTGGTATCCTTGAACTTGTTGTAGCACATGGAACCGATAATACCGGCAATAATACCGATAAAAGGATTCGCAATCTTATTGAATGCCAGTGTCTTGGTAGCATCCTCAGCGATGGAGGGCATAATGGTCGTAACAAATCCGGTAGACAGAAGTGTTGTGAGCATCAGCCAGGAAGCCAGAGCTGCGATGCCTCCGGTACCGTCATTTTTCTCTGACATGCCGACACCTACACCAATTGCGAACAGGATCGCCATATTGTCGATCAAAGCACCACCTGCTTTTACGAGGAACAGACCGATCAGATTTGCCACGCCCGAGATCTCACCACCCTGCATCGTTGCCGGGCACAACCAGTAACCAATACCCATGAGGATACCGCAGATCGGCAGAACCGCTACGGGAAGCATTAACGCTTTACCCAGTTTTTGAAGAAACTTCATACATTTCTCCTCCTTTACATTATACTCAACCGGAACAGTTCCGGCCAGTTTCATTAGTTGATACGGACGTACCGCTCTTAAGAGATCTGGAGCACATCCTCGCCGGGAGATACCTCTCCCTCTTTCAGAATACTGATCTTATTATATTCATCGGTATTGCAGACCAGGACCGGAGTGATGATATGCAGTCCGGCTTCTTGAATCTTCTCCAGATCCGCATCCAGCAGAAGATCACCCTTTTTGACATGGTCTCCGGCAGCAACATGTGCCGTGAAGGGGGCTCCCTTGAGTGTCACGGTATCCAGTCCGATGTGGATCAGAAGCTCCGCTCCCTGATCCGTTGTCATGGTGATCGCATGAAGCGTATCAAATACCACGGTCACCTCTCCGTCTGCGGGAGCATATATTTTCCCCTCAGAGGGGATCACTGCAAATCCGTCTCCCAGTATTTTCTCGGAAAATGTAGGATCCGGTACCTCCGTAAGAGCAACTGCCTTCCCCTTACAGGGGGATCCGATACAATTCCCTTTTCGCTTACCTTTCAAAAAATCTAACATGTGAACTCCTTTCCGTCGATATATACCGCTGCAATGTTCAGTTCCTGATCCAGGAGTACGAAATCTGCCCTTTTACCAACGGATATACTGCCCACTTCATTGAAAATGCCGATCTCCTTCGCCGGATTCTCCGTGGCACACATCACTGCCGTCTCTAACGGCAGACCGACCGTTTTTACTACAAACCGCATACAGTCCATCAGATTCGTCGCCGATCCGGCGATCGTGCCGTCATGCAGGGTAGCCAGATTGCCTCTGACAGTAACCGGCTGTCCTCCCAGCGTATATTCACCATCCTCCAGGCCTGTTGCACGCATACTGTCACTGATCAGGATCATGCGGTCAGCACCAAACATCGCAAATGTTGCACGGATCACTGACGGATGAATGTGTACACCATCACAGATCAGCTCCGGATGACATTTCTCTGAATCTCTCACTGCTCCGATCACGCCGGGCTCCCTGTGGTTCAGCGGCGGCATTGCATTATATAAATGTGTCGCATGCGATGCTCCATGTTCAATGGCTTCCCTTGCTGTATCATAACCGGAAGCTGTATGCGCCAGTGAAATGACCACTTCTCCTTTGGCTCTGTCGATAAATTCCATCGCTCCCGGCTCCTCCGGTGCGATATCTACCAGCTTGATCAGCCCATTCGCTGCTTTCTGCAGCCGGCTGAAATATTCATAATCGCAGTGCATGATATTTTCTGCAGCCTGAGCACCCTTTTTCGCCGGACTGATAAAAGGTCCTTCCATATTGATGCCCACCAGGTGGGATCCACCGGAATACTCATAGCTGCCGGCATTTTTCATGACCTCCAGCAGTTCATCCTTAGGTATCGTCATGGTAGCCGGGCAGACACTTGTCACACCGACGGAGGCTTCATATGATGTGATGACATCCAGTGCTTCCTTCGTACCGTCACACATATCTGCGCCCTTACAACCATGGAAGTGGATATCCACCAGTCCCGGTATCAGATACATGCCTTCCGCATCCACAACAGCTTCCTCACCTGCCGGATCCCCGGTACAGCTTACGAACCTGCCGTTCTCCACGGCTGCATCCCCTCTGACAAACCGATGCTCCTCTGTATATATATTTGCATTTCTGATTCTCATGACCTATCAGCTTCCCCTTTCTTATTCAGAAAGCTTACTAAGCGCTGCTTCGTCTGCCACCAGCGTTACATCATTATGAAGCTGTAATACCGATGCCGGCACCTGCGGTGTAATGGGGCCGAAGAAAGCTTTCTGTACGATCTCCGCCTTGTCTTCGCCGCTGGCTACGATCAATATTTTCTTCGCCTGCATAATGGTCTTGATCCCCATGGTATATGCCTGCTTCGGGACATCCTCAGCCGATGCGAAGAATCTCTTGTTGGCTTCGATCGTAGACTCTGTCAGGTTCACACAATGTACCTGCTTGTCAAAACTCTCTCCCGGTTCGTTGAAGCCGATGTGCCCGTTATGTCCGATTCCCAACAGCTGCAGGTCCACACCGCCCAGCGACTGGATCAATTCCGTATATCTACGGCATTCTTTCTCCGAATCCGGCTCCATTCCGTTAGGCAGATGTGTATTTTCCACCGGGATATTCACATGGTCAAACAGATTCTGGTGCATAAAATAATAATAACTCTGATCGTTTTCCCGGCTCAGCCCCTTATATTCATCCAGGTTCACCGTCATAACCTCAGAAAAGTCCAGGTCTCCCTTGCGGAACCATTCCACCAGCTGTTTGTACAGGCCGATGGGAGTAGATCCCGTAGCCAGTCCGAGAACACAGTTCGGTTTCATGATAACCTGTGCCGATACGATATTTGCAGCCTTTCTGCTCATATCTGCATAATCTTTCGCTTTGTATATTCTCATGAATCTCTCACTCCATTTCACATATTTTACTACGGACGTTCAGTACCATGGACGGTGCCACACTGAGCTCATCAATTCCCATCTGTACAAATCGTGTGGTCAGTGTCGTATCCGCTCCCAGCTCTCCGCAGATGCCGACCCATTTTCCATGCTTATGTGCTCCGTCAACAGTCATCTGTATCATACGCAGGACTGCCTCATGATGTGGATTATAGAATCTGTCCAGTCTGTTGTTCTGTCTGTCGATAGCCAGAGTATACTGTGTCAGATCATTCGTGCCGATACTGAAGAAATCAACATGCTCCGCCAGCTCTTCACTCATCATGACAGCTGCAGGAGTCTCGATCATAATTCCCTGTTCCGGAATTGCGTAAGGAAGCTTTTCTTCCTCTAGCTCCTTAGCCACCTCAGCTACGATTTTCTGAATATCCAGCACTTCCTCCACGGAAATGATCATCGGATACATAATGGCCAGTGTTCCGTATTTTGCCGCCCTGAGAAGTGCTCTCAGCTGGGTCTTAAAGATCTCCGGCTGCTCCAGACAGATCCGGATCGCGCGGTATCCCATGGCAGGATTATCTTCCTTGCCCAGTCCGAGGTAATCTACATTTTTGTCCGCACCGATATCAAGGGTACGGATGATGACCTTTTTCCCTGCCATCATCTGCAGCACCTGACGGTAAGCATTGAACTGTTCTGTCTCATCCGGAAGAGAATCCCTTCCGAGATATAAGAATTCACTGCGGAACAGGCCGATACCCTCCGCATCATTCTCCAGTACATATGCCACATCCGATACGCTGCCGATATTGGCATATACATTGACCTTGCGTCCGCTCTTTGTCACGGATTCCCGTCCCTTGTAATCCGCCAGCAGGCTTCTTAGTCTCTGTTCCGTCTGCTGTGCCGCTTCTGCCTGCCGGAGCTGCTCTTCCTCCGGATCCAGGTAAAATACTGCTTCCCTGCCGTCCACAATAGCGCGGGTCCCGTTATGGATTTTCTCCAGTTCCAATGGTACCCCGATCAGTGCCGGAATATTCATCATACGTGCCAGGATCGCAGTATGGGAATTCGTCGAACCATGTACTGTGACAAAGGCCAGGATCTTACTCTTATCCATCTGTACCGTCTCACTGGGTGTCAGATCATCTGCCACAATGATCGACGGTTCCATGGTACTCCAGTCAATCTGCTCCTCCCCGGACAGATTGCGGACGAGCCGGTTGGAGATATCCCTGACATCCGCAGAGCGGGCCTGCATATATTCATCATCCATGTTAGCGAACATCTCTGCAAAATTATCACCGGTCACTGCCACCGCATACTCTGCATTCACTTCTTCGTTCTGAATCATGCTGTGAATGGCATCCTGATAATCGTCATCCTCGAGCATCATCTGATGCACCTCGAAAATGGCTGCATTGACTTCTCCGACCTCCTGCAGAGCCTTCTCGTATAACTGCCCCAGCTGCGTCATCGTACGTTCCTTAGCCGCATCCAGTCGTTTCAGTTCTTCCTCTGTGTTGTCGATATGGATCCTCTTAACGAGGCTGTCCTTTTTCTTCAAAACACTCACAGGTCCGATCGCTGTTCCCTTATATACGGATTTTCCAATATATTTTTCCATTTTCTACCTTCCAAACTCTGTCGTGCAGGTCTTCTCCTAGAGGTTCTCACGGAAAAACTTCTGAAGCTCTGCTGCGGCGGTATCTTCATCCGCTCCTTCTATCGTGACTTCCACGTTGTCTCCGTGCTTCACGCCCATTCCCATGATCGCCATCAGCTTGCTTGCTGCAGCTGATTTCCCCTTACAGGAAAGTGTCACTGTACTCTGATACTTTTTCGCTTCCTTTGCGAGCAGTCCCGCAGGACGTGCATGCAGACCGATTTCATCCTTAATGATATAGCTGAACTGTTTCATCGGTAACATTCCTCCCTATTTTATATTTCTTGCTTTAATTATGTAGCATATTGTACATACTTTTTGCCTGTCGAGCTTATTATATATACATATTACCCACTTTTTTATTGTTTGTCTACATCACTTTTGATAAATTGTATATTTTTGAACATTATCGTAAAATTTTGTAAACTTTTTAATAAAAAATTTGCATAAAACGGGATATTCTATCTGCTGTTATATGACATTATTGTAACCATCACAGCCTCTGAAAGCAATAGAAAAAGGATGCCTGCTTATCTGGCACCCTTTCTTGGATCATTCTTTTGGTTTTGTTATTTGCTGTAGTCAGCTCCATTTCCTATTCGACCGCTACTTCCACGTTTTTCCCGGCTTTCAGTTCAATCAATATACCCGGCATCCCATTGCGGATAGGTTTTAACTGAATATCATACCGGCCGTCACCGGACTCCCTGTTAGAAGTCACAAAAGTTCCACTCATCAATGCACACAGTCCCAGCATAAACCATGATAAAAATTCTCTCCGGCAGTATCGAAAAAACTCACTGACTGCGTCAGTAACATTTGGAGCCGCGATTTCAGCCGTTTATGATCACCTGAAAAAGTAGCCTCCTGAATCGAAATGGCTGTGACCTGTGGAATTATATTTTCCATACGTTGTAGAATCTCTTTGTTATATACCAGAGAAATCTCATGGTTTGGCAATGCAACCTCACATAGGAAATCCCCATAGTTAGACACACATAGCTTACCTATTTTACAGGACTTTGTCAATTAAGGAAGAAGCAGCCCGGATCTCTTCCGGCTCCGGCATAGAACATAACGCACCTTTTCTGGTAACAACGATAGACGCGGCAGCATTTGCAAATAAAAGCATCTCACGGATATCCTTCTCTGTCAGGGCATCTGTCCCTAATTCCAGAATCCGGCTTAAGACTGCCCCACAGAAGGTATCTCCTGCTCCCGTCGTATCAACGACATGCTCCTGATGGATCCCCCCGCAATATATTTTCTCATCCTTATAATATGCTATACTGCCTTTATTCCCCAATGTAACAAACAATATTTTTATGTCAGAGTTGTCCCGGATAAAGGAAACACCTTTCTCCAGACTTTCCTGTTCCGATACAAAGGCAACTTCCTCTTCCGATATCTTCATGATATCACATTGCTTCATCCCATACAGGATCCTCCTTCTGGCTTCTTCCGGTGTCTTCCACAGGGAAAGCCGCAGATTGGGATCAAAGGAGATCAGGCATCCATTGTCTTTTGCCACCTGAATGGCATACTGTGTTGCTTCATAATTTTTATCATGCGTCATGGACAAGGAACCATAATGGAAAATTTTGGATCTTTTTATCAGTTCTCCGTCCACTTCTTCTTTCCCAAGCATCATGTCAGCACCGGGATTGCGATAAAAGGAGAATTCTCTCTCTCCATCTGCTGCTGTACGTACAAAGGCAAGCGTTGTAGGAATACAGGTATCCTTAACCAGTCCGTCGGTCAATATTCCTTTACTCCGGATCGTATTTTCCAGGAAATCCCCAAACATATCTTTCCCGACTTTGCCGATAAATTCAACGTGTTTATCCAGTTTTCTTAACATAGCCAGCACATTGCAGGGTGCCCCTCCCGGATTGGCTTCGAACAGCATATGATTCTGTCCGGAAGTCCCCGCCGTAGTAAAATCAATTAACACTTCTCCAAGTGCTGCTACATCCAGATCTTTCTTCATAACTATGGTCTCCTCTTAATTAAGCATCAAGAAGTGTCTGAAATTTAAGCTTAAATTTCAGACACTTCATATTGTCAGGCTTCTGTTTCAGGGAACAAATCCGGTCTTAAATGTGTCATATCGGTAGGATTCTTCTCTATGCGTTCAATAGGATTCGGGCAATAAACATTATATGTTTCCCTTGAGTTCATTTTAATAAACGTTCCGGGATCATTCAATGCTTCTTCCTCTTCCTTTGTAGGTCTGTGCGGTCTCGTATATACATACGCAATGTGGGGATACAGACTGTCTCCCGGGGTCTTTCCGAAGACACTCTGTTTTGCATGGAAATACAAAGCCGAATAACCACCTGCATCAACATGTGCAAGTCCTCTCGGCAGAATAACCAGATCCCCTGCCTTAAATTCATAGTATTCTTCCTCACAGGTTTCATCACCTACACCAATAGTAACACTGCCCGACCCGGATAAGATGAATTTATACTCTTCTATATCCGGATGTGAATGAGAATCGAACGGTCTCTCTTCATCTGAGGATGCTAATTTTTCTGCCAGATTACAGATAGCAATATCGTCTGTCCATGTCAATGGATAACTGGATTGCCTAAGTCCTGCATTTGCATTATAAACAGGTGGTGCATCTTTACGTTTCAGCACTCTTGCTCCCAATACTGTGGCATTCTTTTTTGCCTCTTTTATATTGCTGATGATATGTGTCTGCTCATCTATAGGTGTTACTTCAGCATACAGATCATTAATATCATAAGTTCCGCTTTTCTCTGTATAATCGCTCCTGACATTCTCAAGGTTAATGTATTCTGATCTTTTGCCCGACCCATTTCCAAAATCCAGTTGCCGTGTCATTGTCTGATCATAACAGGTATAATTTCCCGGTTCTTTCTGATTATTACTTTCAGCTTCCGTTGGTCTGGAAGGTTTATTTACAGTAACCACCGGATGAGGGTAACGATTCGTTCCGGCTACCGTTCCAAACACTCCCGTCCTGGCATGGAAACAGATTGCTTTCCATTCTCCCTCCATATAGTAAGGCACTTCTCTGGGAATGATTACCACTTCCTGCTCGGTGAAATCATATACTTCAGTTTCAAAGCTTTTATTATCATCTCCAAAGATTACTTTTCCACTTCCCTCCAGAATGTAATAATATAAATTTACATCCGGATGATATTGGATTGTCCATGCTCTGTCATTATCTGTCTTTGCTTCTTTTTCAATATAAGTGAACATTCCCAGGTCATTGACCTCAGATAATGGATAAAACCACTGTCTGCATGCTGATTCATTGACATATACCGGTACCGCATCTGCACCACGAATAATTCTGGCTCCGGGAACAAGCGGATTTTTTGCTGCCTCTTTCATATCCTTAGCACATTGTAAAATATCTTTTTCTTCTCTGATTTTTTTCATATCTATTTTGTACATATCTTATTTCCTCCATGATAATAGATTTACGGCATTTCAATTTCATAATACCCATAACTTATGATTTGACTCCTCCTGCCATAATTCCATCCATGATTTTTTCTTCAAAAATCATGACAAATACTATAATAGGCAATAAAATAACACAACCCATTGCGCTTAACAAATCCCATGGTACATCATATGCATTTGCTCTTGGCAATGTTGAAATGCCCACTGTTAAAACACTGATCTTCTGCGAAAAGAAGAGCGGAATGAAAAATTCATTTAAACAATTTATAAAATTGATGATGCATATCGTAGCAATTGCCGGTTTCAACAAGGGAATAATAACATAAAATATTTTCTGTCCGAGATCTGCTCCATCTATTTCTGCTGCCTCCTCTATATCAACCGGTATTCCGCTCAAATAATTTCTCAATATGAGAATGGAAAACGGAATCAAAGCGCTGGTATATAGAATGATCAGTCCAGGATAAGTATCCACTAGCTTTAATTTCTTAAAGAAATCATATAACGGTCTCGCTGTAACTATTGCAGGGATCAATGCCGAAAATACAATCATTCCATATGCCAGAGATAGCTTTGGTGTAGAAAATCTTTCAAACGCAAATGCTGCTAATACACATATTATTGTTGATACAATCAATGTCGGTATAGTTATCAGCATTGTACAACCAATCTGTTGAATGATTCCTACCTGATCAATAAGTGTTTTATAGCTCTTCAAGGTAAAATGTTTAGGAATCCATTCAATAGGGATTGTAAATAAATCCTCATTGGGTTTAATTGAGGATATAAATATCCAATATATAGGAATAAGTATAATCAACGCCACCATAGCTGTTATCAGCCATTGAAATATCTTAAATGCAATCTTTTTTCTAGTTTTCATACTGTTCACCTACTTCAGATATTTTTTTGAAACGGCTACATTGAGACCACTCAATATTAACATGATGACAAACAATACAACCGCAATTGCCGATGCATAACCGAGATTCAAATTATTAAATGCCTCTATTAAAATCTTATATGCTAAAACTGCCGTTCCATCATGTGGACCTCCTGATGTCATTGCATATACAAGTTCAAAATTTGTCACTCTCCACATTGTGAAAAAAATTGAAATTGATAAAACCGTTTTTGCAATATTAGGCAATGTAATACTGAAAAAAGCCCGGACGGCATTAGCTCCATCAATCTTGGCCGCTTCATAGATATCCCCCGAAATGTATTGTAGTGCTGCCAGAACTAAGATTGCAAAATATGGGATATCTTTCCATAGATCAACGATGATAACAGCTATTCTGGCAGAATCCACATCTATCAGCCAGTCATAATGGAAATTTTCCACAAATCTTCCAATCAGATCATTCACAAACCCATACTGTCCATTAAATCCCCAGCGGGCAGCTCTTCCGGCAACAATCATTGGCATTGCCCATGGAATCAGCACAATTGTACGAAGAAATTTTTTACCTTTAAATTTCATATTTAGGATTAAAGCCAATACAATTCCCAAAATAATATGAAAAATCATTGATACCATTGTGAAGATTAAAGTGAAGCCTAATGAAGTGGCAATTTTTTCATCCGAGAGCATTCTCGCATAATTTTGCAAACCAATGAATTCACCTTTTCCACCTTGGATCACATTTAAATTTCTAAAACTGTTAATAAAGGTCATAAACACCGGATAAACTGTTGTTATGCCTCTTATCAGTATTACCGGTAAAATCATAATCCATGGAAGCCATCTTTTCTTACTGACTTTAGCCACTTGCATTACCTCACTTTGCTATGAATATGTGGAAGCTGTAAAATCAAAACTGCAGTCTTACAGCTTCCTTCCAGATTTTTCTACTTCACTTCATCAGGGAAATAAGTCTTCATGCATTCCTGCATCTTTGAAATATAATCATCAAAGCTGATCTCATCGCTGACATATTTTTGAAATTCCGCACCCATCTCGTTAATATACTCAGATGAATTTGCAGGTAACGGACGTACTACCAGTGTAGTATTTTCCAGATACGGCTTTAGCTCTTCAATACCGGGCACAGAGAACTCCGGATCTTCCACGACATCCGTTCTTGCCGGGATTCTGGAAAATGTTTCAGCATATACTTTCTGTCCTTCCAGACTAGCGGCCCATTTCAAGAAGATTTTTGCATTTTCCTTACGTGTTGATGCAGCATTTAAAACGTACTGCCATCCATTTGCATAAGTCTTCTCCTCTCCAAGATTTAACATTGGTGCAATATAAATATCATCTTTTCCATATCTTCCCGCCTTATCATAAGTAGGCATAAAGCTGGAATAATTCAACATGGATGCAACGCTACCATCCATAATTCTCTGGTTTAATTCCGTATACTGATCTGCAATCTGTGACTTGGCGGTCCAGCCGTTATTTACCATTTCTTTTAAAAACTTCACTGCCTCCTGAGTCTGTGGATTAGACCAGTCATATAAATCACCACCAAATAAATTAATAAATTCACCGATATCATTCCAGACATATGTCTGTTCCCATCCTCCGCCATATCCATACACATTGTCCTTGGATACTTTTTCAAGAAATTCCACAAACTCGTCCTTGGTCTGAATGGAATCCATGCCTGCTTCTTTTACATATTTGCTGTTGAGCCAGAAACAAAAGATTTCCATAAACATAGGAACACCTTTTCCGTCACTCATTTGGATAAAGGATTCCGGATATGCCGCTTTAACTTCATCAGTGAGCACATCATCCAAAGGCTCCAGATATCCTGCGTTAACAACCGGAAGCAGCATTTCCTGATCAGCCGAAATTACATCGATCGTATCATCTCCCGATGATAAAATTGTCATGAATTTAGCTGTTCTATCTGCGGTATTTGTAGGCATGGCAATAACTTCAATATCAAGTCCGGTTGCTTTTTCTGCCGCATCCAGATAATCCTGGAAATTGCTTTGCGTCGCAGCATCATCTAAAAACATGGTCAACTTATTATCTCCGGTTGTCTCACTACTGCTGGTTGTCACTGATCCGACTGTTGCTGATCCAGCTGTGCTTTCAGCAGGCTCAGAAGCATTTCCGCACCCGCTCAGCACTCCAACAGTCATAGCAAGGCACATTAACATACTTACAATTTTTTTCTTCATTTTCTTATCCTCCCTAAATTAAACGTTTTGCCACTGACCTGTCTGATTACTTTTCAAACAGGCTTCAACAATTTTAGTAACATACCATCCTTCCGCAAAATCCGGACTCTCATAAACAGCCTCAGTTTCATTTAATATGCTTCCGTAGAAAATCTCAAAGCCTTTCTCAAAGGCATCCTTCCATCCTACCGAATGTCCATCCGGCAGATCTGCAAAGCATCTGATTTTTTCAGATAAATTATTTTTACCTGCATAAATAATCTCATTCCCGGAATCCTTGTGGCCTATCCACAAATTTGCCGGTGTTTCCTGCTGCCATTCATAGGCTTCCTTTGTTCCACTGATTAAGATTTTTAGATTATTCTTTTTTCCGGCGCATACCTGTGTGACGTTTATGTTTCCTACCATCCCTCCTTCCAATCTGAATAGAATAATGGCTGCATCTTCATTTTCAACCGATACCGGTTCTCCTTTACTATCACTGTCCATCGGTCGTAGAGAAAACGTATCTGCCTGCTTTGTCATATATCGCTTCTGATACTGCTTATGGAACATCGCATATACGGACACAATCTTCTCTCCTGTAATAAACTGGATCGTATCAAAGCAATGAGAGCCGATATCTGCCACTGCCCTGGATTCACCTCCTTTATCCTTCTGGACTCTCCAGTCAAAATCCGTGTCATATAACAGCCAGTCCTGCAGGTATTCTACCTGAATATGGCTGATCATACCCATTCGTCCATTTTGAATTCTTTGTTGTATTTCCTGTACCATCAAATTATTTCTGTAGTTAAAATTAACAGCTGTCTTTAGTCCCTTTTTGTCTGCAAGTTCTATCAGACTTTCTCCCTCGACAGATTTTATTGTCAATGGCTTCTCACTATATACATGGCATCCTGTCTTCAAGATTTCACAGCTTACTTCATAATGGAAATTGTTTGGTGTGCAATTATGTACAACATCCATTTTTTCATTTGTCAGCATTTCTTTATAATCAGAATAATATTTTTGAATTCCATTTTTTTCACACCATTCACGCATACCCAGGTTACTGTCGGATCCCGCTACAATTTCAATATAGGGAAGTCTCCTCAGTGCCTCTACATGCTGTTTTCCAATAAATCCTAAACCGATTACTCCAACCCTAATCTTTTTCATACTTTTTTCCCTTCTCCGGAAAGTTAATGAATTGTTTCAAGTATTGCCGGCTGATCTTTAATGAATTTTCAATGCTCTCCTTATCATTCTCAAAAGATTTATCTTCAATCTCAATACATGCAGCTCCTTTATAGCCTATCTCTAAAAGGGCTCTTATATATTCTGCCCAATCCACATCGCCGTGCCCCGGTATGCAGGGAAGCATATACGAAAGTGGCGTTGCTAATATTCCGACTTCATTTCTGGCATCTTTATTCACTTTGATATCTTTATAGTGAACATGAAATATTTTATCCTTAAATTCATATAATGGCTTGATATAATCCATCTCTTGCCAGATGAAATGGGAAGGATCAAAATTCAATCCAAGCATATCACTCGGAAAACGCTTAAACAGTTCTCTCCAGATAGCCGGTGATATTGCCAGGTTCTTTCCTCCCGGCCATTCATCCTCAGTAAATAGCATCGGGCAATTTTCAATAGCTATTTTCACGCCCCTATTTTCCGCATAGTTTAAAATCGGCTTCCATATTTTTTCTGCCAATGCCAGGTTATCTGAAACATTTAAGTTCTGATTTCTTCCAATAAAGGTAGTAACCATGTTAACCTTCAATTCCGATGATGCATCAATTACCTGCATCAAATGATCAATACTTTTCTTCCGGCATTCGTCATCTTCATCCAGAACATTCGGATAATAAGCCAAGGCCGAAATTGTAACATTTCTATCCTTGCAATATCTCAATATCTCTTCTGCTTTGAAAGAATCGAGTGTGGATACATCAATATGCGTTACACCTGCATATTTACGTTCCGCTTTTCCTTTGGGCCAGCATGCAACCTCCAGACACTCAAAACCATTTTCTGATGCGAAATCCACCACCTGCTCAAATGAATAATCTGCCATCACCGATGTAATAAATCCCTGTTTCAATAAGCTTCCCTTCCTTTTCCTATTTATTTTCATGTATTTTACATTTTTCATTATTTTTTACATTTTTATTATACAAATCATTGACTTATTTTTCAATACCCTATATAATTTTCATAACAAGCGATATATTGCTTTTTCGATTTTAGTGCACTTTTACTAAGTATTATGAAAATTTTTCATGTAGGAGGGGAATATGGCTATTTCCAAGGATGTAACAATTTCAGAAATCGCAGCAAGAGCCAACGTATCAATCGCAACCGTATCACGCGTCATCAACCAGGCCGGAAACATCAAAGCCGAAACAAAGCAAAAAGTTCTTCAGGCAATGGCAGAATTAGGACTGAATCCCAGTACTTACTGTGGTATTAAAGTCCCCGCAGACTCACGATCCATATTAGTCTGCCTTCCTAACTTTCAAAATCCATTTAATGCTGATGTTATTGAAGGTATCCAAAATGCAGCTATGGCACGCGGCTATCGAACTTTTTTTTACGCAGCTTCTGATTTACGCTTTTCTTTATATGAATACGAAAAAATTATTGATCAGAACAATTTTTGCGGTTTATTATTAGTACATAATGTTTTAGATACGGAACAGTTAAACAAAATAAAATTAAAATACCCAGTAGTCATGTGCTCAGAGCATTGCAATCTGCCTGATGTTTCTTTTGTCTCCATTGATGATGTTTATTCATCGCAAATAGCTGTCAACTACTTATTATCTATCGGGCGCTCCCGGATTGCCCTGATTAACAGTCAGCTGACAAATGCCTATGCACGTTTTCGCGAAAAGGGATTTCTCTCCGCCCTGAACAAGGCCGGTCTGCAGGCAAATAACAATTGGATCCTGCATATTACAGAAATTGATTTTGACATTGCCGTCTCTGTAATCACTTCTTTGTTGAAGGGGGCCGACCGCCCGGATGCAATCTACTGTGTCTCTGACGTATATGGGGCTGCAGCCATCAAAGCAATTCAGAATTACGATCTACGTGTTCCTGAGGATATAGCCGTGGTAGGCTTTGATAATATCAGTCTGTCAAAAATGGTTGTGCCCGCCTTAACTACCATTAATCAGCCCAAAAAACAATTAGGTCATCAGGCTTGTGAAATTTTGATTAATCTTATCGAAAATCCTTCGACACCTCCACAGCATATTTTGCTGGATACGGAATTAATCGTCCGATCCTCCACCTAAAACATAATCTGAAAAAGCAGGGCAACCGTCCTTACAGACGGCGCTCTGCTTTTTCAATTAGAATACTCATATCTTGAAAATTTAATTTCATCACAGTATCTCACACAGTTCGATCACTTCATGATTGGGTCCTTCAACCTTGAAAAACCGGATGCCGGATTTCCAGTATGGCAGCTGCTCCACTTCCGTACTGAGGAGCCGGTATACTCCCTGCATTTCACGGAACAGTTGATCCACCTTCTCCACGGATAATGCGATATGATCGATGCTGCCCGTGGCATCTGCGGTAGTCTCGCTTTCGTACACCTCCAGCATCACGTTGTGTATTCTCAGGAAAGCCACTCTATGTCCCTGATAATTCTCCTGATTTATGATATCGAATCCCAGAGAACGGTAGAAATCCAGAGTCTCCTGATATTTCTGTGTAGGGATCCCGATGTGCTGAATCCCCTTTATGTGTAATTTATATAAATATTTGTCCATGGCTGACGCCTCTTATCCCTCGATATGATATACTCTTGCTTCATAGGGCTGCAGATGCAGAGTATCTGTGATCTTCGTCCCCGGGTAATTGGATATCAGCAGTTTTGCTGACTTTTCAACGAATTCCGCAGGAATTTCCAGATCCATAGCTTCTCCTGCAAAATTACATACAACCAAAAGCTTTTCCTGTCCCAGGATTCTCTCATAGGCATAGATCTTATCATGCTCAGGATACAGCAGTTCATAGGATCCATATACCACAATCGGATAATCCTTGCGCAGACGGATTACTTTACGATAGAAATTCAGGATGGAATCGGGATCCTCCTCCTGGGCTGCCACATTGATCTTTGTGTAACAGGGGTTAGTCATAAGCCAGGGTGTACCGGTGGTAAATCCGGCATTTTTCTCCGCATTCCACTGCATAGGAGTTCTGGCATTGTCTCTGCCCTTACGATTGATATAACGCATCATGTCCTCTGGTGCGATTCTGCCATCGGATGTATATTCTTTATAAGCATTAATGGCTTCAATATCATTGCATTCCTCAATATTATGGAATACCATGTTCTTCATACCGATTTCTTCCCCCTGATAGACATAGGGGGTTCCCTGCATCATATGCAGGCAGACTGCCAGCATTTTAGCGGATTCCTTCCAGTATTTTCCATCATCGCCAAAACGGGATACCATTCTCGGCTGATCATGATTGTTCAGATACAGACTGTTCCAGCCCACTCCATTGAGTCCGGTCTGCCATTTACTGAACACACGCTTCAGTTCTACGAGATCCGGCTTTTTGTCTGTCCATTTGTAACCGTTATCACTGTCCACATCCATATGCTCAAAGGTGAATACCATATTCAGCTCCTGTCTGTCAAAGCCGGTGTATTTGATGGCATCCTCCACAGAAGTACAGGGAGCCTCACCCACGGTGATCACATCGTATTTAGACAGAACTTCCCGGTTCATCTCCTGTAAATATTCATGCACATGAGGTCCATTCATCACATAAGGCAGGCGGTTGCCGTATTTAGAGCCCGGAATCGGTTCGCCATCAGGATATCCCTCCACCTTGGAGATCATATTGATGACATCCATCCGGAATCCGTCAATCCCCTTATCCAGCCACCATTTCATCAGATCATAGACTTCCGCACGCACTTTTGTATTACGCCAGTTCAGATCCGGCTGTTTCTCGGAAAACAGATGCAGGTAATACATATCCGTCCGAGAATCATATTTCCATGCGGAGCCGCTGAAGTTGGAATCCCAGTTGTTGGGTGGATTACCGTTTTTCCCTTCCTGCCAGATATAATAGTCTCTGTAAGGGTTGTCTTTAGAACTTCTGCTCTCAATAAACCATTTGTGTTCATCAGAGGTATGGTTCACCACCAGATCCAGCATGATCTTGAGATGATGCTCATGTGCCTTCTCCAACAATTCATCGAAATCAGCCAGAGTGCCGAATTCATCCATGATATCACGGTAATCACTGATATCGTAGCCATTATCATCATTAGGAGATTTGTAGATCGGGCACAGCCACAATACATCCACACCCAGGCTTTCCAGATAATCCAGCTTAGAGATGATACCTCTCAGATCACCGATGCCGTCTCCGTTGCTGTCGCAGAAGCTGCGGGGATATATCTGATATACTACGCTTTCTTTCCACCATTTTTTATCCATATCATTGTCCAACCTTTCCTGTTGTTTTTGTCTTTCTGATATTGTTACGTTTTTTAGATGCCGTGGGCTTTTGTCCCCGACATTGATACCGCGCCATCACCCCTTGACCGCACCGTCAGTAACACCCTTCACGATATACCGCTGGCAGCTGATGTAGAATATAATGATGGGGATCATGCACAGGATCAGCCCAGCAGTTGCCAGATCCCATCTCTTGGTAAACTGTCCGAAGAACAGGTACGTCTTTAGTGGCAGTGTCTGCCAGCCTGTCTTATTGATGATCAGATTCGGCAGCAGAAAATCATTCCATATCCACATAACATTCAGAATTGCCACCGTCACTGTAATAGTTTTTAGCAGAGGAAATACGATACCGAAGAACAGTCTTACCATGCTGCAGCCGTCCAATGTCGCCGCTTCCTCCAGATCCAGAGGTACATTTTTAATAAACCCATGATAAAGCACAATGGACATACTGCATCCAAAGCCCACATACATAAACACGATTCCCGGACGGTTCATAAGATTCAGGTCACTCATGAAGTCCACCAAAGGAAGCATGACACACTGGAACGGGATCAGCATGGAAGCCGCAAACAGCAGGAAAATCACCTTGCTGGCTTTCGTGTTGTAGCGGACCAGTACCCAGGCTGCCATGGATGATACCAGTATGATCAATGCGGTGGACACTACTGTGATCACCAGGGAATTCAGGAAGGATCGTACAAAATCCAGTTTTTCAAACGCTTCCCGGTAATTGTCTATTCCAAAATGAGAGGGCAGTGCCAGCACATCCAGATAGATTTCCTTCAGTTCCTTAAAGGAGCTGTTTAACAGCAGGAGGATCGGAGACACAAAGATCAGGGATAATGCCAGCATCAGCAGAATCAGCATTGCCTTTTTCCAGCTTTTCATCTTCATTACATCTCCACCTCCTTACGCTTGCTTAAGATTAACTGTGTTACAGAAATCACGACCACTACGATCAGGAACACCACTGCTTTTGCCTGTGCCTGTCCCAGCTTCGATTCCTTGAATGCCGTATTATAGATATTCAGTGCGATCATTTCCGTACTGTTGGCAGGACCGCCTGCTGTCAGAGACAGGTTCTGATCGAACATTTTGAAAGAATCTGAAATCGATAAGAACAATCCAATGGTAAATGCCGGTGCCACCAGTGGCAGCTTGATTTTCAGAAATGTCTGAAATGCTGTCGCTCCGTCAATTTTTGCAGCCTCCAGATAGGATTCCGGAATACTTTCCAGCTGTGCAATATAAATGATCATCATATATCCTGCCAACTGCCAGGTCAGTACGATCAGCATACCGATAAATCCCGTCTTCTGGTCGGACAGCCATCCCTGGAGCCAGGTCATTCCTGTATTTTTGCCGATTGCTTCGAAAATAGACACAAAGATGAACTGCCAGGTAAATCCAAGCAAAATTCCTCCGATCAGGTTTGGCATAAAGAACACAGTTCTCGCCAGGTTGGCACCTTTGATCTTATTGGTCACCAGCACTGCCAGTCCGAAGCCCACGGCATTAATGCAGATCACAGAGCAGAGTGCAAATACAAAGGTGAACAGAAACGAATTCCAGAATCTGCTATCGCTCAATAGTTTTCCATAATTTGATATTCCTACAAATACGGCATTTTTACCGATTCCGTTCCAGTCGGTAAAGGAATAGTAGAATCCCTTTACCGCAGGAACCAGAACCACCAGTACAAAGGCGAAAAGTGCCGGGAGGATAAACAACCAGAAGCCTGTCTGTTTTCTTCTCATAATCCTATCTCCTGTTTTACTGCTGTCTCATAGCTTCCCAATCACTCTTGTTCTGTGCGATCACCTGCTCCCAGGTCATGCTGCCTGCCAGATATGCCTGTACATTGGCTGCTACGTTGCTATCCCAACCGGATGGCTGACCGGAGAATACCCAGGGGATGGTCTTGCCTGCATTCATATATCTCATCACTTCCGCAGACAGAGGATCGCTGATCTCAATGCCATCATAATTATCAAATGCAGGAATCAGAGACAATTCATTGATCACAATATTTTTGCCTTCGTCAGACTGATACAGCCAGTTCAGAAAGGCTTTAGCTGCTGTCTTCTCTGCCTCTGAGGACTTGGAGTTCACGCACCAGTAATTGGATACTCCTACTGCAATAGAATCCTCAACCACACCCTTCAGAGGGATCGGCAGAATGCCGAGATCCTGCAACAGATCCTCAGATACATTGGAAATCTCCGGAGAGATCCAGTTGCCCTGCTGGATCACTGCTACCCGTTCAATAGCAAGTCCACCGCCGACCTGTGTCGCATAGTCTACGGAATTCAGCAAAGATAAATCGTCCCTGCTGCTGGTATATCTGGTCTCCAGGTCTATCAGATCCTTCAGCGCATCACCATAAGTATAATTCACCGTCTGACTCTCAAATGCTTTTGCTGCACTTCCAAATTCCTGACTCAGTGCCACATTATTGGTATGTAAGCCTACGATCCAGGATTCCTTTGCAGCATATTCCTCGACTGCTTCCAGCACAGGGAACTGGTCTGCCAGAGTACCCGCATCGATCTGGCTCTGCAGATCTGCAAAAACCTTATCCATCGCATCATAGCTGGTCAGTGTGGAAGCATCGATGCCTGCTGCCTCGAAGATTTTCTTATTGTAGATCAGTCCGTAGCCTTCCACCGCGATCGGCATTCCATATACCTGACCGTCCACCGTCACATTGTCACAGCCTCCTGCAGTCACATGGGATACCCATTCTTCTCCAGTCAGGGGCTCCAGATATTCTTTGTAGCTTGCGATATCATCCGGTCCTCCCAGTGTGAAGATTTCTACCGGGTCGTTTCCCAGCATCTTTGCTTTCAGAGAAGAGGCATAATCCGATCCGCCTACTGTTTCCAGATGAATTGTCACCCCCGGGTTCTCAGATTCATATTGCTCAATGGCTGCCTGCAGCGCATCGCTGATCTCATTTTTATTCTGGAAGATATCCACTACCACCTGGTCTCCCGAACCGGTATTCGTACCATCTCCACTCTGACTTTCGCTATTTCCGCAGCCGGTGAACATACCGGTGATCATCATTGCTGTAAGGATACATCCCACTACTTTCTTTTTCATAAGCTATTTACCTCCTTCGCATGTCCTGCATGCTTTCCATACATTACGTTGTCCCTGTTTTCGTTTGGTTATGTACATAACTTCTGTATCTTCAACATATCACTCGAACGCAAATATGTAAATAGGTTATGTTCATAACCTATTTAATAACCAAATGAAAACCTCTCTTTTTTGTACATTTTTGACAATATTTGGGGATTCTGTTATAACTAAGATAGTCTGAGTACAGGAGGAACCTATCTATGACTACTATCAAAGATATTGCCGAGCGCGCCGGAGTCAGCACCGCTACCGTATCCAATGTGATCCATGGGAATACGAAAAAGGTCTCTCCCGCCACGATTGAACTGATCGAGAACTTGATCAAAGAAATGGGATATGTCCAGAAAATGGGACTGAGTGTCCTGAATAACAGCAGTTCCAAAATGGTGGCTGTAGTTATCCATACCCACAAAAAATATGAGGATGCCGTGATCTCCGATCCCTTTTACGGTACGATCATCGGCTTTATCGAAGAAAAGCTGCGTCTGCTGGGTTATTATATGCTGCTTTACTCCACAGATGATGTCAATGAAGTCTTCCGTACTGTCATGGCATGGAATATCGATGGAGTCATTGCCCTGTCCTTCTCCCGCAACGATTGCAATAAGATCTGGCACCTGATCCACAAGCCCGTAGTCTGTATTGATGCTTACGGAATCTCTCACGATGATACTCCCGTCACCAACATTGGTCTGGATGACTCCACAGGGGGTGCCCTGATGTCAGAATATTTGTTACAATGCGGTTATGAAAACATACTGGTATGTGCCACCAACGATTATGGTGTGGATTATTCGAGATGGACCGGTGCCAGAGAAATGTTTGAGGAACTGACTGCCGGAAACAAAGAGAAAAAGATACGTCTGATCAATATCGGTGAGACCCAGATCACCAGAGAAAGCTTCTATCAGCAGCTACTGCGTCAGATTCCCTTTCCAACGAAGACGGCGGCTTTCTTTCTTTCAGATTATTTTGCCATTGAGGCCATCAGTTACTTAGGCTCCAAAGGTATCCGGGTCCCCGCAGACCTGGGGATTGCGGGATTCGATGATATCAATTACGCCCACCTTACCGTTCCGAAGCTGACTACCATCCATCAGAACATGGAACGGAAAGCAGAGCTGGCTGTAACAGAGCTGCTATCTGCCATACAAAATCCCATCTACATGGGCAAGGAGGTATTACTGGATGTCATGCTGATCGCCCGGGATTCCATCTAATTTCTGTGCATCCGGCTGCTGTTCCTCCAGCTCCTCATAGAACCGGTAATTATTCTTGCCGTTCTGTTTGACATAATACAATGCTTTGTCCGCTTTTATATAATATTCTTCAAAGTTGTCTCCCTGTCTGCACATGCACAGGCCGCAGGACAGGGATGCCGCTGAAGTCTCCGCCGCAGCATCTTTTGCCGCACGAAAGCTGTCAAACAGTTTTCTCACCCGCATGTTTATCTCTGCTTCCGATACCTCCGGCAGATAGAACAGGAATTCATCTCCTCCCAGCCGGCAGACCACGGCGTTCTCCATGCACTCTGTGAGCACCTCTCCTACCAGTCTGAGGGCACGATCTCCCGCCTTATGTCCATAGACATCATTGATCTTCTTCAGATTATCCATATCCACAAATCCCAGACAGCCACCCTGCTTCTGCATTTTCTCAAGGATCAGTGCCTCACCCTTATGACGCATGGGAAGGCCTGTCAGATAATCCAGACTTTCCCTTGCCTCTCTCTGCCTGGCCAGCTCCAGCTCGCGGATGCGGTCTATTGTCTGGATCAGAGTAACGACCAGCAGGACCACCAGTCCGGTTGCGATAAAGATTCCGGACAGAGACACAACACGATACACTGCTGTCACCTCCAGCATGACTGCGATCATGGCAGCCCCCGCTTTTATTCCCTTATCGGAGTTCTGTCCATGATCTTTTACCCACTTATCAACAAGTTTATCACACGTAGCTGAAAAAAGTAACTATCTATTTTACCCCGTAAAATGTTTATGGAAAATTTATTCGACAAATCATGCTTTCCGAACTAAAATAGGAATGCGATATGATAATTTCATGATCCTATGAAAGGAGACAACATGATATGAAGAA
>ERZ772937.169-NODE-169-length-60862-cov-10.960613_pt1 | contig 60862 bp, 59 predicted proteins | sample MGYA00512113_ERZ772937 | MGnify/ENA primary metagenome ERZ772937 (study PRJEB29015, sample SAMEA2737649) | human gut metagenome | biome: human gut; feature: human-associated habitat; material: faeces | place: China | collected 2012 ... | reverse complement strand
TAATTTACAGGGATTTTCTTTGTTTTGCAATTCTTTCCAGCGGAGAGACAGGGTTATGAACCTTTCTCTCGTAAGTCCTTATAAATCTATGTTTTATATAAGTTCATTTTTTCAATTGTAACGATTTAGTAACCGTTTTTTGTCTTTTTATGTCACTCATAGACTTTCGCTTGTCTATGCTCCATCATTACGTTACAAAGATACAATTTTTATTTCTAAATTCAATCGGGCATAGCCTTATTTCTTTATCTACAAAAGATTATTCTTGTCTTCAAATGTCATAATACTTCCTGCCTTCAAATATCTGTAATTGCAAGACTTCCATCACAGTGGTAGAAAAGCGGTGCTTTTCCCTTTGTTGTTGCACCGCCCTTTATCTATCCCCTATGGCGCATTACGCCATACCATCCGTTCCCTTTTCCTTTTCACCTCTCCATGTGTATGCCTCCGTTTCCATGCCTCCTTCAGGACAAGCATCAGTATGTCATTTTCGTTGCTGGGGCAAAGGTAATTTCGGGACAATACGCTGCTGCAAGGTCAAGCCGCTTGCGGTTGTCCGGAAAAATCTCCACCCTCACAAGCTCAGGTAGTATTTTGTCCGACAAACCTTGCATCATCTAATCCCGACCTTTGAGAAGCCCCCGAAACGAAAACGACCGATGCGGTCGGAAGACGGCACAAGGAAATTTCGGACATACGGAGAGGCGAAAAGAAAAAAAGAATCGACCCGACCCTCCCAATCCGAAAGAAACAAGTAACAATCTAAAAATTGGAATATATGGGAATGACATTGAACGACATCGGAAAGGCATTGTGGAAAGCATTGTCCGCAATGGTAACGGCAGCATCGGGCATTGCCCTTTGTGTCGGAAGTTTGGCGATAGGCATCGCAACGGAAATCCTGATGGGTGTGTTGAGTTTCGTGTTTGGAATACTCATCACCACCGTATCACTTGTAGGCTTAATCGCCTTAATGGTTTGGTTACTGACAATCTAAAAAATCAAGATATGAAAAGAAAAAGACACAGCAAGAGCGCATTTCAGCAATGCAGGTATTACGAAGTGGACAACATCTTCGAGTATATGGTGGAAACTTACATTAACGGCAACTTCTCAACTTTCCGTGAATTGTACCACGAACTCAATAAGGAAGCGAGAAAGGACTTCATCGGTTTTCTTTTGGTGGAATGTTCACCACAATACCACATAGAGATTTTACAAGAAATTGTTTGACACACTAAAAGATACGGACATGAACAAGACAACGGAAAAGATACCTACATGGAGTTTGGGCTATATTATCAATGGCGACGCAACCGCACTCACAGATGATGAAGTTCTGACAATAGACAGATGGATGAAGCAATGGCAGGTACAGACAGTTTCACCCCTCACAGATGAAGAAGGGAACGCACAGCCTTATTTTACCCATTACCCCCTATTCGGACTTCCCACAGAAGTGGAAGATTGCGAGATACTTTATTTGAATGACAACCCGACTAAAATTTAAGATTATGAAAGGAACAGAACATTTTAAACGAACCATACAGATGTTTTTGGAGCAGAGAGCAGCGGAAGATGAACTCTTTGCCAAAAGTTACCGCAACCCAGCCAAGAACATAGACGATTGCGTCACATACATTCTGAACTATGTACAAAAAAGCGGTTGCAACGGCTTTTCAGACGGAGAGATTTACGGACAAGCCATTCACTATTACGATGAAAACGAGATTGAAGTAGGCAAGCCGATACAATGTCAAGTAGCTGTAAACCATGTGGTGGAACTGACAGAAGAGGAAAAGCAGGAAGCAAGGAGAAAGGCGGTTGCCCAATATCAGCAGATGGAATTCCAAAAGCTACAGAACCGCAACAAGACGGCAGCGAAAAAAGAAACACAAGTCCAACCCTCATTATTTGAATTTTGATTATGAAACCGAGAAACAAGTTTGAAAAAGCGGTTTTTGCCCAAAGCAAGAAACTGCCCCGTATAAGCAAAGCACAGATGAAATGGGCGTTCCGTGAATGTATAGCCCACTTCGCACACCGCTTGCCGAAAGGTCGTACCACCTGTATGGATTGCGGTCATAGCTGGATAATGAGCGAACAGACAAAACAATGCACTTGTCCCGAATGTGGGGCAAGGCTTGAAGTCCGTCTTACCTATGCACGCAAGGTTCAGCAAAAACAATACTTTACCATACTTACCACAAGCGGAGAATACCAAGTGCTGCGCATGTTCCTGCTTATCGTGGAAATGGAAAAAGGACTCAAGGCGCAACCTTATGCGTTTGAAATCGGGCAGTATTGGTGGAACAAGGAGGGACGCAAGGCTGTCGTGGGCATACAACGGATACTTGGCAGATATTTGGACACTTTCTCTTTTGGCTCGCCTATGGCTATCCGGCAGGACAACATCGCTTATGACCACATTTCATATTGCCCCATGTATCCGAAAATCAGAGTTATTGACACATTGAAAAGGAACGGCTTCAAAAGGAACTTTCACGGCATTGTTCCGACCAAGCTAATCCCTGCACTGCTTTCTGACAGTCGGGTGGAAACATTGATGAAGGCGGGAAAAATCAATCACCTGCGCCATTTCCTATTCAATCCACAAACACTTGACAGATGTTGGAACTCCTATAAAATTGCCATGCGCAATAAATATGACATATCGGACATGGTGATATGGTGCGACCTTGTATATCTGTTGGATAAATTAGGCAAAGACTTGCGTAACCCTCATTTTGTCTGTCCGCCCGACCTCAAGGCAGCACATGACCGGTACATGGAAAAACGGCAAGTCATATTGGAACGTGAACGGGAGCAACAACGCATATTGCAGGAAGCCGAGCGGTTGGAACGTGAGCGTAAGAAATTGGAAGACATGGAGAAAGACAAAGAAAATTATATACGAAAGAAAGCCGTTTTTTTCAATCTCGCACTGACAGACGGATTGCTCGTCATCAAAGTGTTACAGAGTGTGGACGAATTTTTGGAAGAAGGGAAAGCCATGCACCATTGCGTCTATACCAACGAATATTATAATCGGGACAACACACTGATACTTTCCGCACGGATAGACGGAAAACGTATTGAAACAGTGGAATTGTCATTAGATACATTCAAGGTCGTACAAAGCAGAGGTGTATGCAATTCCAATACCGAATACCACGACCGCATCATAAACCTTGTGGAGAGCAATGCCGAACTGATACGCCAACGGATGAACAAGGCGGCATAAACGTATAATGACTTAATACTTACAGATATGGACGTAAAAATTGAAAACTTGTTTTTCGGGTGGCATGAGAAGCTGCCCGAAACATTCATCAGACTTGTCAATACATTGGTATTGACAAGGAACGGGAAGGAAGTGAGGGAAGCGATGGCGACCTTAGCCCAAGACAAGGACTTCAGCGACTTCTTCCTCTACGGATTTGGACGCAGGCATTTGTGGGTCAAGCAAAAGGTGTACCCACCACTTATGGAAACACGGATTACAGACTTTTGATTGTTGAATTTTAATTGAAAAGGCTATGGCAACAAGAATGACCAACAACGGGGTAAGCACCTGCACGACAGGTGAGAAGTACGAGAAATTCCAAATGAAAATCGGGCGTAAAGTCCGCACGATGTACCAGTACGACTATCGGGACACCTTGTCGGGAGAACTGTTCTCCTGCGTGAAGCCCACTTTGGAGGAGTGCAGACGGTTGCGTGACGAATGGATAAAAGAAAAGGAGGACAGATTATGACAGCAGGATATGACACGCTGATAGTTACATTCAGCGACCCCATTTGCGTATTAGACCGTATGTTTGACTGCCCTGCATGGGGAGTGGAAAGTCTGAAGGAATGGATAGACGGCTACGAAAGCACACGCATGACCCCGATAAACGACCATACGGCAGTCATCACTTCCGAGTATAACACGGTGCACGTGGTGGAATGGCTCAGAAAGCATACCCCCATTGCGGAGATGAAAGAATTTTGAGTGCGTGGCGGTGGAAACACCGCCCATTCGCTCATGAAGCGAAAACCCATAAAACGGAAAGAGCATGAAATGCTATTTTATACTGACAGACGAAAAGGACGCATGGATGCAGTTCGTTTACCTCCCTACGGGAGATTATGTGTCCGGCTATATCCGTGATTTGCGGAGCGTGGGAATATCCGTACATGACTATGACCATTGGAACAAGGATACACAGCCCATTGCCGAGCGCACGCTTGAACATGTCCGACAGCGGATGAACTCCAAATGAAAAAATCGGGTGGCAGAAGCCACCCACTGACAATAACTTAAATTCACGGACAAATGGTAGCGAATACAATCTTACAGCAGTTGGGCGGACACGGCTTCGCAGTAATGACAGGCAGCCGCAATTTCGAGTGTACTTCGATATGCTTCAGCCCATTTTCACGCAGGTAACGGGACTTTACACCTGTTTCTGACCCTTTGGCGGGTGGCGAAATTTACTGCCCGCTACTTTCTTTCATGAGCAGGTCAGCGGATAAGAAAGTAGCAAAGAAACCATGTTCAAAAGACTTCCACAGACGGAAGTCTTTTTCTTTTCCCGGCTTACAGATTACGGTTCAGTATAAGCGAGAGCGGATAAATGTACTTGTTGTATGCCCTCAGTTTTTCCATATCTACCCGGTTGCCCGAATACGGGTTGCTCTTTTCGTCATAGAAGAATATGTCCGTTATATCCTCCCTGCGGACGATATGCTCCCCGCACAGCGGAATATCCTCCACATCGAATTTCTCCAGCGGAAGCGTATCCACACTGCCGGGAAGGTCGTTCCCCAGTTCGTTCAAATTGCGGTTGAAAAGGGCAAAGCCCCTGCGTTTGAAGTCCAGACATATGCCATACGGACGCCCCGTCAGAAAGGCATCCGCCGCTTTTGCCATATAATTTTCCATGATTGTCTTTTCCGTTTTCAAAAGTGATACAAATGTAGGACTTTTACCGGAGCAAAGCAAAAGCCTTACGGAAAATACAAGGGAGAACCTCACCGTCAGTGAAGCCCTCCCTCATGGCTATTTTTCATACAGCAGCAGAAATTCCATTTTCCGCCGCCGCTCTATCGAGCGGATTTTCCGTCCTTTATAGTGGCAGTAGGATATGTATTCCCCATAAATGTTCCGGTCGCCCGCTTCCAGCTTCTTCAACAGCCGGCTTTTCGGACGCTTCCCGTAGCCAAGCAGCGTTCCGTGCCCCACGTTGTAGCTGAGAACGGTCAGGAGCAGGGCATCTTTTTTATATTTACAAAACAGCCTGTAACGCTCCTCCAAATCCTTCCGCAGCAGTTCCTCCGCTTCCGCCTCCGTCATGTCGTAGGACAGTTCCTCTCCCTCCAACCGGCAATGTCCATAACCGTAGTATGGATAGTCCGAACGGTCATGGAGTCCCTCGTATTTCTTGACCAGTTCGACCGCCAACCCCGCCTTCGGCTCATCATGGAACGATGCGGGCGTTTCATCCGTGTCCTGTGCAGGCAGGCTGGCGGAGAAAGCGACCGCCAGCACCGCCGACACAAACAGCCGTTTCAATTCCGCCTTACAGATAGACACCTCCTTTCATCATAGCCGAAGTATCAGCCCCGGACGGAATGTCCTCCGTGTCCGTGTCGTTGTTGAACTCCACTTCCCATTCAAAGGCATTGCCGAAGTTGTCCTCCACCGTGATGGTCAGGCTTTGCGATTCATCGCACTCCGAAGTGTAGTACAGGCGGAACTTCCCGTTTTCCAGCAGGTAACGGTCGTTGGGCTGGAGAACCAGACCGTTGTCGAGCTTCAGCGTGCCTTCGCCGTCATACTGGAAATAACGGATGGTATAGACCGCCCCGTCAAACTCGCCCTCGCATACCAGCTCGCATCGTATCTCTGCCGTTTCGCCCTGTTTCAGTTCCTTCGGCACGGGCATTGTTTCCACCGTGAACGGGTAGGCTTGCATTACGTCCAGCTCATCATCGCAGGAGGCGAAGCCGAAAGCGAGCAGCCCCAAACAGAAAGTTGCCAGTGATTTCACCATGTTTCTTTTCGTTTTTGTTCTATTGTTCAATCTGTTCATGTTCATAATCGTTACATTTTAATGGATTTGCTTTTCTTTTCATTCTCATGTTGCGTCAGCCTTTCGGCAAGCGTCTTTTGCAGGTATTCGTTCAAGTCCTTGCATCCGCCATAGATACCGGAGCAGTCCGACACCCTTTCCCCATAGCGGGTGCCGAGGGCTTCCAGCGTCCGCCTCCCGGCTTCGTCGTTGTCAAGGTAACAGTTTATCCGCCCATAGCCGTCCAGATACCGGAACGCCTTCGCCGCGTTGGACACCGAGTTGAGCACGAGGTGGTCTTCCCCGTTCCCGATACCCAGCGCACGGGCGGACAGATAGTCCATGAAGCCCTCATGCACGTTGCAGACGGTCGAACCGGACGGCAGCAGGGTGACATCCTTCGGCGGCACACACCCCTTGAAGAACGGGTTGCGTATCTCATATCCGCCGCTTCCGTTGCCGAAAGCAACGGAAAAATACCGCTTGCCGTGCGTGGTATAGCGCATCTCCTTACAGTTCGCTATGGCGATGGCGGACGGTATGCCACGCTCTTGCAGATAATGGAGCAAAGCCCGGTTCTGCAAGGGAAGTATCTCCACATCCTCAAAGCTCTGCCCGCCAGCTTGTCGCACTCCGGGACTCTGACGCGGCTCATATTCCGGAAGCGGCATACCCGACATCTCCGCCACATACTTCACTTGCGTAAGGAAGTCGTCCGACCTGATGAACTCCCCGGCAAGTGCGAAGATGTTTCCGCCCTTGCCTTCGCCAAAATCATACCAGAGATTTTTCTCCGGGTTCACCTTGAAAGACGGTGTCTTTTCCTCCCGGTAAGGCGACCTGTACCATACGGCATTGGCACGCCTTTGCACGGGATGATACCCAAGCCGTGCGAGAAAGTCCTCTATCGGTATCCTCTTCATTCTATCTATTTCCGTTTCTGTATTCATGGTTTCATTCTCCGTTTTATCATGTTGCTTTTATGAGGCTGTTCATACTGAAACCGGCTGCTCTCTTTCGAGAAGCGGATAACCGTATCATTCATCACTCCCGTCGGTGTGGTGAATTGCTTCACCCGCAACGGTTTGCCTTCATATACTCGTCTTACCGTATCCGCATCGAACTTTTCTCCGCAGGCTTTTTCCAGCAGCCGTCCCAACGTATATATATTGCATCCGTTCCGTACCGCTTCCGGTATGGAATCCGGTCTTGCCCGTACCACGTTTGGATACAGCTTTTCAGCCACGAGGCATATTTCGGGTGTACGCCTGTCAGGAGGTATGTGCAGGAACGACTGAAAACAGTCCTTTTCCATACCTGACATATAGACCTTTTCCGTTTTGATATCCTCACGTATGTTACGGTGCTGCAGAACCGCATTCCCCGAAGTTCTGACAGACTTCAGCGCAAGTTCTTCCGTTTGCAGGTGTACGGGCACATATTGCAGGCAGTGTCCGTCTTTTCCGACAAGAAAACCGGCAATCTCCCTGTCCATAACTTCCGGACGGACAACTGTGGCAAGATCCGTCATGTCCGTTCCTCCGGCGGAGTCCTTCAGGCATTCGAGTACCACGTCTGCAAAAGGCATGAAGCTGATGATGGCACAATGTTCGTAGCCGAGGTCCGGACTGGCGTTGAACGCTTCCCTGCACATCTCTCGTGTCTTCATTCCTTCCGGCACTATCCCCAGATTGTATCCCCATCCGCGTACCGCCTCCATACAGAGCTGCGGGCTACGGTATTCATGGGGAATGTCGTAGAAACTTTCCGGCTTTTCCCGGACTTGGACATGGTACTTCTCCGGTACATGCCACTCTTTTTTTATCAATTCTTTTTTCATGATTTCCGTCAGTTGATGATGAACTTTATACCTATCCCGTACTCCGTGCGGCACACGCCCGTGCTGCCGCCCCAAAGGAAACGCTCGCGGAGCGTGGCGGTCAGCGCGATGAAGTCCGCAAGATACACCTCCATGTCCAGCGTGGCGGCGCAGCCATAGACAAAGGCATCCCCGTTGCCCAGCCTTGCCCCGTCATAAAGTGTCTTTTTGCCCCAGTTCGCCGTCTCATACCCGGCAAGGGCTGACGCACCTGCATAGAGGAACACCGTCTTTTTCGCATCCGAAAGGAAATTGTAATAGTAGCCTCCTTCTGCCGTGAACTGAGCCACGGGAACATTCACGCTCCTGTACGGATGGTTCGTCTGAAGGTATTCCGCTCCGTACACCCACTTGTTGCCGCCCCTTGCATAGCCCGACAGTGCGGCTCCCAGCCAGTAGCCGTCCGACCCGGTCATTCCGGCTTTCATCTCGATGCCCCGCATCTTCGGCAGGCATCGCTGGGCTTCCGCCCGTCCTGCAAGGAGGACGGACAGAAGCATTGCCATAAACAGTACCTTGCCTTTCATCGTACGCGCAGTTCGTTGATGGTTTCAGCCTGTACCAAATCCCCGTTCTCCACGACAAACGTCTGGTGGCGACCGCCGTCCTTCTCGTTCATCTCCACCACGAGCTGCTTGCCGTCGGGGATGGTGAACTTCGGAAGGCAGAACACCGTGCGTTCCGACTGCTTTCCGGCTATGCGCACCGCATAGTTGTAGGCGCGGAGCGGGAACAGCACCTGTTCCTGAATGGCGGTTCGTTTCGCCACCTTCTTGTCCACAATCTTGAACGTGATGTAGTCCACGTCAAACGGCACGTTGCTCTGGTTCTTTACCTCCGTGTGCAGGTACAGCAGGTCGTTGTGGACGTATATCCCTTTCAGCAGGTACTGGATGCCGAAACGCTTGCAGCCGATGTGCTTCACCTTGCGCTTGTTCTCTTTGTGAAGCGACTTCATGATGAGATGCACCAGCATCGGGCTTTCGCTGCCCAGCTCCTTCAGATAGATTTCCTGCGCATTGTTCGGGCGGTTTACCGCGCTGCCGTCATGGATGAAGTCCTTCATCTCCACGTTGAGCATCAGTGGCTCGTCGGCATATTTCACGTTGAACGAATAATAGGAGCCGTCCTCCGTGATGACGCTCATGTTCGTTTCCGTGCGGAAGTTCCTTACCGTCGCCTTTATGCGGATGACGTTCTCTGCGCCGTCCGCCTTGCCCGCTATGAGGTTGGGCGAACCCAAATCCACATAGCGCACCGCCGAGGGGAACAGGATATGCACCGTCTTGTCATACGTGACCTCCAGACCGTGCGGCGGTATCATGCGGTCGAACATCAGCTTTTTCGTCAGCCCGTGGTACAGGTCGCCGTCCTCTTCCGCCTGCGGACAGACCTCCTTCGTCAGTTTCAGCCCCTCTGCCTTTGCAGTGACGGTACTGTCATTGCTTACACCCTGTGCATAGGTTGCACAGGCTATGCCTGTGAAAAAGGCAAACATTGTCATTACTTTCTTGATACTCATTTTACTTTGGATTTAGTGGATTAAAATTGTCTTGTTGTTTTTTTCTTTTCGTCTTTATATTTTTCGGTTGTCATTCCTTTTCCTGATACAGCAGCACCCTGTATCCCGATTTCAGATGCACCCTGACGGTACGCATCCTTTTCGAGATGTATTGTGACACTCCCTGTATCACGCCCTTTCCCAAGTCGGAGGCGAGCTGCGCCCCGGCATCGGTCGAGATGTTGATGCTGCTTCCCAGCGAGCTGCCCATGTTCGCCCCGATTTCCTTTGCCGCGTCAATCTCCATCGAGCCGGGGATGAAGATGCCCGCCTGTCCGTCGTTGTCGTACACCTCCAGCTCCACCGGGATGATGTTCCCCTGATGTTCCAGCGAGGTGATGCCGATTTCCAGACGCTCGCCCTGCAAGCGTGCCGACCCCACAAGGGTGGCGTTCCGTGGAACAGTCCTGCCCGACACCCGCATCGGCTCCAGCAGCCGGAGCTTCACCGTCTGACCGTCCGTTATCGTCTGGTCGCCCTGCACGCAGGCGGTGATGGTGTTCTTTCCCGGCACTTCCGCAGTACCGATGGCGGTATGGAAACCATAGTTTCGCTCGTCCCCATAGTCCGCGATGAAAGCCGGGTCCGTCAGGGGTTGCGGCAGGGCGGACACCGTTGTCGGACGCACCCCGCTCACGGCTTCCGCCTTCATTCTCTTTTTGCCTCTATGACCGGCGGGCGTTTCCGTTTCTTCGGGCTGCACGGCTTGCCCGGCATTGTTTCCTCCGTTCTGGTATTTCGCAGCCAGCTCGTAGGACTTCTCCAGCAGGGCGACCTGTTCCTCCATTGCCGAGGGCTTTTTCTCCTGCTCCATGACCATGCGCTCCAGCTCGTCGATACGCCTACGGAGCTTCTTCTTTTCGTCATCCTCCTTTGGCGGCTCGTAGAACGTCCCCAGCGAGGTGTTCAGCCGCTTGTTGGCGACAGCCGAGGAGCGGATGCCCGTATGTTGCCGGCTCTCCGTTTCCTTTCGGGGCGTTTCTGCCGGTGTCAGGCGGCAGTCGTCCGGTGCAGCTGCCGTATCCGGTTTCACGTCCGTGTCGTCCCAGAACGAGGACAGGTCGCCCACCATGCCCCGGCGCTGCTTCTGCCTTTTCTCCAGTTGCTGTTGTTCGTAGGCTTTCGCCTTGTCGCCGATGATTCCGGCGTTTTCCGGCTGGGGCATGTCGGTATTGAATCCCTGCCCCTGCCTTTCCTTCTCCCTGTCCTCCTGCGAGGGGGAGAAGATGAGCCACATGCAGCCCAGAAAGGTCAGCCCCATCAGCGGATAGACCAGCATCTTCCTTCTCAACTGACGCTGTTCTCCTGTCAGCGGTCTTTTCTCTTTTGTTTCATTCTTCTGTTCTTTTTTCGTTTCCATATACATTATTATATAGGTTATCATTCTCCTGCACGGGCAGGTTCAAATTTCCGATGTGCCGTATCTCCAGTGCCTTTTCACTTTTCCCGAAGCCGGCAATGGCGGTGGCTGTCGTATAGAGGCATCCGGCGGCGAAGGGGACAAGCATCCCGGCAATGACCGCCAGCCTTGCCTTCGGCGGCAGCGTGTCCAGCTTTACCTGCAGTTCCGTCCTGAAACGGGTGGCGCACTTTTCAATTATTATTCTTGTCTTTCCCATACGCCTATCTCTCCACGCTTCTGATGTCCCTGTTCTCCAGTATCGTGAACCCCTCGATGGTGAACCCGTTCGGGTTGTCGTCCGAACGGCTCGCGTTCAGCAGGCGGCAGACCGTTACCAGCGTGCGTTCCGTCACGTTGCTCTCGCGGATAATCATCTGCCTTGCGTATGTCCGCGCCTCGTAGGGATAGCGGTCGAAGTTGCAGACCACGCTGTCCACCTGAAGCACCTGATTGATGTTCCCCGCTATGATGCGGTTGTAGAAACCCTTCTCCGCGAAATCGGCGTAGTAGTTGTACGCGCTCCTGTCCGCCAGCAGCAGCGCGCGCTTCACGTTGTGTTCGATGGCGCTCTTCTCCGGCGAGAGGGTGAAGAAAAGCTCGTGGAAGCGGCGCACGTGTTCCCTTGCTTCCGCAGGGCGGTTCTGCGACAGGTCCTGCGAGAGTGCGAGCATCAGGCTCTTGCCCCCGTCAAGGACGTATATTTTCTGCCTCTGCGCTTCGGCGAAGCGGAAGGCGCACACCACCGAGCAGACTACCACGAGGGCGCACGCCGCCGTGTAGATGATTCCGAACAGCCGTATCTGCCGGAAACTCGTTTCGATGTTTTTCAGACTCTTGAACTCCATTTTTCTGTCTTTCTTTTTGGATTGTAAAATCATGTTTCGGTATCTGTTTTCCGGAGCGGCGCTTCGGGGCTACCGGTGTGCCGCCCCGGAAGTTCAGGCTATTTCCTTTTCAGCAGCCTGCCGGCCTGTTTCTTGATAAACCTGCCCGTGCGTCCTGCCACATTTCCCGCTGTGGCTCCTGCAAGACTGCCTGCCAGAGCTCCGGCGGTGCCGATGTTCTTGTTGTAACTGCCTATGCCGCCACCGGCTTGGATAATCCAGCCTGCCACCGTCGGGATAGTGAAGTATCCCACGATGCCGATGATGAGGAACACGATGTACACCCCGTTGCTTGCCTCCACCGAGAAATTCGGGTCAGCCTGCATTGCCTCGATGTCCTGCTGGAGCATCAGTATCTGGATTTTCGCCAGTATGGTGCTGAACAGGTCCGATACCGGAAGCCACAGGTAAATCTGTATGTAGCGGCTGAACCATGCCGAAAGCGTCGAGTGGAAGCCGTCCCACACGGAAAAGGCGAAGACTACCGGTCCCAGTATGGAGAGCACGACGAGAAAGAACGTCCGGAGCGTGTCGATTATCAGCGCTGCTGCAAAGAACACCAGTTCCAGCAGCTCGCGAAACCAGTCGCGTACACTCTTCTTGATGCTGTAAGATGCCCAGTCCACATACATCCCCGTCATCGTGACCAGGTCCGACGGCGACCAGCCCAGCTCGTCTATCTGCCGGTCGAACTCCTCGTCCGAAGCAAGGTAGGCGGTTTCCGGGTTCCGCATCATCGCCTCGTACTCCAGCCTGTCCTTCTGCTCCCTGTATCTGTTCATGTCGAAGGTCTGTTCTTCCAGCATCGAGTGCGTGCCCTCCACGACAAGCCCCAGCACGGAATTCATCGTACCCAGCACGACGGTCGGGAAGAAAAGGATGCACAGCCCGATGGCAAACGGGCGCAGCAGCGGGTACACGTCTATCGCTTCGGCACGGGCGAGCGACTGCCACACGCGCATCGCCACGTAGAACAGCGCGCCCAGTCCGGCAAGCCCTTTAGCCACCCCTGCCATGTCCGAGCAGAGCGGCATCATCTCCTCATACAGCGAGAGGAGTATCTGATGAAGGTTCTCGAACTCTCCCATAGGCTACCAGTATTTTTCGTTGGGGTTTCCGTAGAGTGCCGTCACCCGGTCCATGTCGTTCTTCTTCCTTGCCCGCAGGTAGGATACCGAAATGGTCTTGTTCGTATAGTAGCGCACGAGATTGCGGTAGTTCAGCAGGTTGCGGTAGGCATTCTCGATGATGGCGAGCCGTTCCGCGTCCGTGAGCGACATCCCCGTCACGTTCACCACGTTCTTCAGGTCCTGAAGCACGTCCGAACTTTCGTCTATCAGCATGGCATAACCCGATGATATGGCGGCAAGCTCCTCCGGAGTGTAGTTCTCGTCCGAAAGCATCTTCTGGTAGTTGTCCACGTAGGTTTCCGAGATTTCCATCACCAGCCCCACGCTTTTTGCCACCTTCGTGCCGCCCCTTACCACATCATGCACCGATTTCAGTGCGTCGTAATAGGCTTTTCCCTGCTCGAACACCTTTTTCGTTTCCAGAAAGCCGTTCAGGGTGTTGGCTTTCGTCCCGGCGGTCTCCACCATCTCCTTGGCGGAGTTGATGATGCTTTGGGCAAGATTGCCGGGGTCGGACACCACCCATTGGGCGTATGCCCTGCCCGTACCCGTAAGGCACAGGCAGACCGCTATCAGCGGCATTTTCAGTTTCTGTCTTATTTCCATATTCACGTTGGATTTAGTGGTACATTCTTATTGTTCTTCTTTCTTTCCGCTTTTAACTGTTTCATCCGTGTCCACCCGGATATAGTCGCCGTTAGGCGAAAAGGACAAGACATCCGTTTCCTCGTTGTACGCCACGTCGATGCGGAAGCCCGTGTTCATGTACAGGTTACCGTCCGCCTCCCTTTGCAGCAGGTAAGTTTCCGGCTTCAATTTCCTGCGGACTCCCGTCCTGCGGAACAGCGTCACCTTGTAGTGTGCGCCCTCCTTGTACACCAATATGTCAGGCTTGCCCTCCACGCTTTCCCAGTTGCCGCAAATCTTCTCGCGCACATCCTCGTTTTCTTTCATTACCGTCTCGCAGGCTTGCAGCATCAGCGATGCCAGCCCTATCAGACCGCCGCACAGCAGCAGTCGTTCCGTCTTTGTCATTTTGATATTCATTTTCTTGTCTTTTTAAGTTTTGTTTTTCTAAATAGGTTGCCCTTTCCGTCAGAAACCCGGCCTTCTGCCTCCACGCTTGTGCATACGGGCCTCTCTTGCATTGCTTTCGGATGCCTCCCTTTGTGCCGGTACCGCTTTCTGTGCTGCGGACTTGCCGAAAAGCCTGTCCGCATCGGGCTTCTTGCCCGTCATCCGGCAGAATCGGGCATCCAGTTCCCGGTATGCCTTTTCCACCTGCTCCAGCACCGTCCCGCGTGAAGCCCTGTGGTCAATGCCGTATTTGTCAAGGATTTCCGGCTTGTACCACAGCGGGTCATCATAGTCTTTCCGGTACACCATCCCCCTCAGAAACAGCAGTTCCCGATATTTCTCCTCCAGATAGTCCCTTGCCGGAGAGGGACAGATGCGCTCGTATGCCTTTTCCACTGCAAGCACCACTTTCCCATAAGCCTTTCCCGGACCGGGGATTTCCCCCTTGCGTATCTTTTCCATGTACCTGCGGTACTCCGTGCCGTCCGCCTCCTCAAACATACGGTTGTCCCTCTCCGCCAGCTCCATGTACCGCCGGTAATCCTCTTCGAGGCCGTACTGTCTTCTGATGGTTTCCGGCAGCTCGGTTCCGAATGTCAGGAACTCGCGGAACCATGAGATATGCTCCCGGACTTCCTCCTCCCTGCGCTGCACGGCATCAGTATATGCATGTTCAGTCTTCATTTTTCCTTTGTCTTATAGATTATATTTTTATTCCTTCTGTCTTTCCGCCACCTGACGGATGGCGGCTTCCATGTCGCCGCCCAGCTTCTCCGCCAGCCCGCGCACTTCCATCTTTTCCGTTTCCTCCGTCGTGTAGGCCAAATACTCGTGCATCGACACCTCTGTGGCATACACAGCCGAGTGTGTGCCCCCAAGTCCGATCCAGACCTCCTTGTACCGCCTCGACGGGTCATTGGACTGGTTGATGGAGAGTATCTGCGACTTCTCCTTTTCCGTCAGACCCAGGAGCGACTGTATCTGGTCAAAGCGGTTCATGTACTTGCGCTGGTCAAGCAGTATCTTGCAGTCCGAGTTGTTGATGATGCTCTCCTTCACGATGGGCGAACTGATGATGTCGTCCACCTCCTGCGTCACCACGATTGCCTCCCCGAAATACTTTCTCACCGTCTTGTAGAGGTACTGGAGATAGGATGCCATGTTCGCCGATGACAGGGCTTTCCACGCCTCCTCGCATATCAGCTGCTTGCGCACGCCTTTCAGCCGGCGCATCTTGTTTATGAAAGCCTCCATGATGATAATCGTCACCACCGGGAAAAGCTCGGCATTGTCCTTCACCGAGTCAATTTCGAAGACCACGAACCGCTTGTGCAGCAGGTCGATGTTCTCCGCCGAGTTGAGCAGGAAGTCGTAGCGTCCGCCCCGGTAATACTGCCGGAGCGTGGTCAGCAGGTTGTCGATGTTGAAGTCCGACTTCTCCACCTTGATGTAGCGTTCCTCCATCTCCTTGCGGTACACGTCCCGCAGGTACTCGTAGAACGTGTTGAACGACGGCACGATGCTCCTGTCCTGCTGGATTTTCAGGATATAGGCATTTACCGCACTTCCCAGTTCCGCCGATTCCGTTTTCGTGGCGGGCTCGTTCTCGCTTTTCCACAGCGTCAGCAGCAGTGTCTTGATGCTGTCCTTCTTCTCCACGTCAAACACCCCGTCGTCCGTGTAGAACGGGTTGAACGAGATGGGCTTCTCCTCCGTGTAGGTGAAGTAGATGCCGTCCTGCCCGTGCGTGCGGCGATGTATCATCTCGCACAGTCCCTGATAGGAGTTTCCCGTATCCACCAGCACCACGTGCGTGCCCTGTTCATAATATTGTCTGACCAGATGGTTCATGAAGAACGACTTCCCGCTGCCGCTCGGTCCCAGCACGAATTTGTTGCGGTTGGTGATGATGCCGCGCTTCATCGGCAGGTCGGAGATGTCGATGTGCAGCGGCTTGCCGCTGATGCGGTCCGCCATGCGGATGCCGAAAGCCGAGGGCGAGTCCCGGTAGTTGGTCTCCCCGATGAAGAGGCAGGCTGCCTGTTCGATGAACGTGTGGAACGATTCTTCCGCCGGAAAGTCCGCCGCATTGCCCGGTATGCCCGCCCAGAACAGCGTCGGGCAGTCTGTCGTGTTATGGCGCGGCACACAGCCCATCGAAGCCAGCTGGCTCCCCACGTCGTTCCGTATCCGTTTCAGTTCCTCCCCGTCGTCGCTCCACGCCATCACGTTGAAGTGGGCGCGGACGGATTTCAGCCCCTGCGAGTGAGCCTCGTTCAGGTATTCCTCTATCCACTCGCAGTTGATGGCGTTCTGGCGGCTGTACCGCGAAAGCGACTGCATGTTCCTCGCCGACTTCTCGAAGCGGCGCAGTTCCTCGTCGCTGTTGCCGACAAACACGTACTGGTTGTAGATGTGGTTGCAGGGAAGCAGCAGTCCCAGCGGGGCGGCGAACGACAGGCGGCAGTCCGAACGGTCGGTGGAAAGATGCTCGTAGCGGTAATCCGTTTCCACCGCCGCCGGCAGGTCTTCCGTGTCCGAGAGCGTGTGCAGGCACAAGCGGTTGCTGCCCACCCGCATTTCCTCCGCGCTCATGGCGATGTCTTCCAGACAGTCCGTGTTGCCGGGTGACAGGGCGAGGTATCTGCCTACGATGCCCGTTTCCTTCTCCGTGCCGGCAAGCTCGTCATCGGAGAACCGGCGCAGCCGGATGTGCCCCGAATCGTTCAGGATGCGGGCGAACTGTTCCACCGCCTCCATGAACCGCAGTACCGTTTCTCTATCCCGTATCTCTTTCGGAATGATGTGTCCCCGGCACAGCGTGTTCCAGTTGCTCTGCCGCCTCATGCGCTCTCTTGTCGTCTTGGTCAGGAACAGGTAGCACCGGTGATTGAGGAAGGGACGCTCGTTGAAGTGCATCCCGTTGCTCCGCGCGAGGAAGCCCGTGCCCGTCTTCTGCCAGTCGGGATGGTATTCCTCCTTTACATACCAGTCCTGCTTGTGCAGCACCGAGTAGTCGGGCAGCACCTTGATTGCCTTGCACCACGTGGCGTGGATGCCCTCATATTCCTCTGCCGTCACGGTATAGACTTCCGGCAGCTCCACCTCGAAGGCGGCGGTGATGTCCGCGTCCTTCGAGATGATGCAGCCGTGTTCCACAGCCAGCAGCGGGAAACGGCTTTCCAGCGTGGTCGCTTTCATTACGTTTCTCATGCTTTTCCTCCTTTCTTTTTCCGTCTTAACAGATGGGACACCCGTCTGCGGTGGAGCAGGTAGCGGGGACGCATCCGTGCAGCGCCCAGCTTCATCAGCCCGTGCTGGCCGTACTTCGCGTTCAGCCGGAACGTGAGCCACACGACGGCGGAAGCCGCCGTGATGCCGAAGCCCATGCAGAGCCACTGGCCTGCGCCCGCCATGTACAGGATGACAAACAGGATGAAGGCAGCGAGCAGCCCGCCTGCGAACAGGAACAGGTATTGCGCCTTCAGCCCCTTGAACTCCACCGGACGACCGATGCCCTTGTTTACCGGGTATTTTTCGCGCTTAGCGCTCAACAACTCGTCAGTCATTGTCCTTATACCTTATTATATATGTATTGGAAATGCCTGTTTAGAGGAAGAACGAGCGTAGGATGGTCGCACTCACTATCAGGAAGATGCAGGCTCCGAACCAGCTTGCGGCGGTCTTGCTCGTGTCCGGGTCGCCCGATGAGAACTTCCCGTACACCTTGATGCCCCCGATAAGGCCCACCACCGCGCCGATGGCGTAGATGAGTTTCGTCGCCGGGTCGAAATACGATGTCACCATGCTGGTGGCTTCGGTGATGCCCGCCATGCCGTTGCCCTGAGCGAAGGCGGGGATGTTGGCAGCCAGCAGAAGGGCTGCGAGGATAATCTGTTTCTTTTTCGATGTCATTGTCATAATCTTTTTTCGTTTTTGTGCCTCCGGGTTGGATATTCCCTTCGGCGGTTGATACTTTTTTAATTCTTGCGGCTTCGGATAAAGCCGGCTTCCGGATTTAGTGGATTCGGTGGCAAGCCGTCTTTCAGCCGTAGTCGGTTTTCTTTTTTCGCATCTTCGTTACGTTTTTTACATTGTTATACATAGTCGCGGATGTTGAAGTTCTCGTATTCCTTCCGTACAGCCGCTTTCATTCTTGTTTTCTTCTCTGCGGGCCGGATGCTTGCAAGATAGGTTTCCACCATTTCCGACACCCTTGCTTCGTACCGGGCATTGTTGCGCCGGAACATGTCGTAGAACTCCGTCCCTTCCAGCTCATGGAATACCTTGCCAGCCTGCAGGACATCGGATTCCCTTGCTTTCGGGTCCTTCACCGCCCTTGCCGCACGGTCAATTTCGTCAAAGGTATTTCCGCCTGCCTGTGGCTGCTCCCCGTCAAACTCCTCGTCCGTGTCGTGGATGCGGTTGTCCCTGAAAACCTCGTCCAAATCTTCATCGGGCACTTGGTGCGACGGCTTTGTTTCCGCCGAGTGGCTGCCGGAGATTTCCATTTCGTCGGCAAAGGTAACGTCCTTCTCGTCCACCGCCTCACTCTGCATTTCCGTGGCAGCATTTGGCGTAGGAGTGGTAGACTGTGGCTTCGTTTCCGGCATTCTGAACCTGCTTTTTCCAATGACATCGGGCAATGGTTCCCGTACCGGTTCAATGCCGTCCTTGCCGTCAGCTTTTCGTGACTCCTTGCGTTCCCATGTCAGGTAGAGCAGCACCCACAGGTTGCACGCCACCATCAGGATTAGCAGCAGCGTCACCATCGGCTTATCGTTATCTGTTCGACAATCCCGTCCTTTTTCCTCCGGTACAGGCTTTCCAGTTCTTTCACATGGCGTTCAAGGTGTTCAGTGACGATGCGGTCTATATAGCCGGATATGGTCGTCCCGTTTTCTCCCGCCATGCCCACTATGCGCCTGACCGCCTCGTGGTTCTCCCGGCTGATGTACACCGCTTTATGCGCGGTGCCTTCCGGTTTGCGCCCGTTAAGGTACTTGCCCCTATAGGCTTCTTCTCTCTATTTTCTTCTGAAAATGTGGATATTCAGTTCCATTCTGTCTTTACTTTTTTTATGTGATACAATGTTTTCTTCAAATCAAGTTATCCCTGTTACGGCGATACAGATTGTTGATTTCGTCCTTGTTCTCTTCAAAATGGCGCATCAGGACCGTGTCAATATAGCCACCGACGGTTATTTCCTTGTCGGCGATGGTGTTCACTATCTTGGAAACGATGCTGTGCGCCTCCTTGCTGATGTACACGCACTGCCGGAGTTTCACTTCGTTCCGTCTGAGGAAGGTCGAGCCGTAGTCCTGCTTCTTCCTTGTCGCCGGTTCGCTCCGTGCTTTCGCTTCCGTGGGCTGTACCGTATCTTCCGGTGCGTTGCCGGCATCGGGTTCGTCCGTTCCTTCCCTCGCCGGAGGTCCGCCCATCTGACGGGATTTTCCTATGGAGGCAAGCAGCAGGCTCTCGTCTATGCCATCCGTATCCAACTTTCGGCTTGCCATGACGTTCATCCGTTGATGATGGAACATATCTCTTCCGACAGCTCGCGGATACGGCTTCCTTTCAGCATGGAGGCGTCCGGCGGCAGGATGGTCGAGCGGAAGACCGGCTTGCGGTCGTCCGACGGCTCGCGGCGGAAACGCTTGCTGTCGGGCAGCCTCGTGTCAAGGACACGGAAGTTGTTTTCGGCGAACAGTTTGCCGTACAGGTCGTACAGCCCGGTTTTCTCCCGTCCGTCCACCATCGTCCAGAACAGGGAGATGTCCTTTGTCTTGGCAAGCCCGGTGGTGACAAGGTTGTCGTTGAACATCATCACGAACTGCAACGCGCTTTCCACCACGAAGCGGTCGGCGCTGACGGGCGTGAAGATGTAGTCCATCTGCGAGAGCGTCTTTATCACCCCGTCGCTTTTCAGCGTGCCCGGCAAGTCGAAGAACACGATTTCCGGCCGGTACCCTTTCTCCGAGAGCAGGCTGTCCGCATCGTCCAACGCTTGCACGGCGTTGCTTCGGATGATGGGGAATCCCTTGCGTCCCGACTTGCGGAAATGTTCATAAGCGACGGCCTTCAGGCTGTCGTTCTTTTCGATGAGTGCCGTTTCCTTGTCGCGCAGCCCGGCGATGCTGTGCTGCGGCTCGTCGCAGTCTATCACGGCGACGTCAATCCCCATCACGTTGTGGATATAGTTGGCTACGAGCGCGGTGACGGTCGATTTGCCGACCCCGCCTTTCTGTGTTGCAAATGCAACGAATATTTCCTTGTTCATTTTTCTGTATGTTTTAATCGTTGTTGGTTTATGACTGTGGCGGTGTGTTTCCCCGCCTGTTCGTTTCTCCGCTTCCGCATATATACGCAGACGCACTTTCTTTCATACCCGCATTTTTACGGAGGTCTTGGTTTGGTTCCCCACCGGTGTACTGTCGTACGCCGATACGTCAATACGTCAGCACGTATGTACGTCAATGCATCAGTACGTATGTATGTCAGTACATCAGCGGAGCGGTGTGTCTGTCCGTCCGTGCAGACTTGCTGTTTCAAATGTCTGTTTCCGTCCATGTTCATTTATTTGCCTTGTTGCTTCATCGTTTCTGTCCGCAAAGGAATATACAAATCCGCCGGTCTGTATCGTTTCCCTCTTGCGTGGCAGCATTTGGCTTCGTTCCGGTAGCTTGTGGCATTCTTCAGCCCCTTCCCGGTGCGTTTTTACCCCGTACCTTTGCATCCAAGCGGCAGGGCAATGCTCCCGATGCGCACACCGCCCCCGGTTCCGTCCTTCTTTTGGGCAGCTGGGAGGTATCGGTCGCCCGATACCTTTGGGGTTGGTTACAGGCAGGTCTATCCCCAATCCGTCGTGTACGGATTTTTGTGTCCTTAAAGACACAGCAAGGTGTCCTTTGAGTTACTCAAAGGGTTTCCGGTTACTCCCGGAAACGACCTTGCCCCTTACGGGGGAGGGCTTCCCCTCCGAAGTCGGGAAGCCTGTTTCCTACCTGCGGTATGCGTGCCGGAAGCTGCGCTTGTGCCGTGAAACGAACCACTAAATCCATAATAAAGATGAACAGGAAAAAGAACGTGGATGAAGCGTCCCTCAAATGGGGGCGGCATCCGAAAGAGAGCCGCAAGTCGCACTGCGTGATGGTGCGCTTCGACAATGAGGAATGGCAGAAGTTTCTTGCCATGTATGAGAAATCCGGCGTGTACGCGAGGGCGGTGTTCCTGAAAGCGCATTTCTTCGGACAGCCCTTCCGTGTGCTGGTCACGGACAGGACGCTGCTGGACTACTGCACGAAACTCTCCGCTTTCCATGCGCAGTACCGCATGGTCGGCAACAACTACAACCAGACGGTCAGGGAGCTTCGCTGCCATTTCTCGGAAAAGAAGGCGATGGCATTGCTCTACCGTCTGGAAAAATGCACGGAGGAACTGGTCGCTCTGACGCGGCAGGTCGTGGAACTTTCAAGGGAGTTTGAGGAGAGATGGTCGCGAAGATAAGCATGGGAACATCGTTGTACGGCGCACTCGCCTACAACGGTCTGAAGGTGAACGAGGGGGAAGGCAGGCTCCTTGCCGTGAACAGGGTCTTTGACGACGGCAGCGGACGGGTGGACGTGGCACGTGCCGAGCGGGATTTCAAGCGGTTCATGCCGGAGCAGGTGCGCACACGCAACAAGGTCATCCATATTTCGCTCAATCCGCATCCCGACGACCTCCTGACCGACACGGAGCTGGAACAGCTCGCACGCGAGTATCTTGACAGGCTGGGTTACGGCGACCAGCCGTATCTTATCTTTAAGCACGAGGACATCAGCCGCCACCACCTGCACATCGTCTCCGTCAATGTGGACGAAAACGGCAGGCGGCTTAACCGTGACTTCATCCACCGGCGCAGCAAGCGCATCACCTCCGGGCTGGAAAAGAAGTACGGGCTGCACCCGGCTGACCGCAGGCAGCACCGTACCGACAATACGCTCCGCAGGGTGGACACATCGCAGGGCGACGTGAAGCGGCAGGTATCGAATGTAGCCAAGGCGGTCATGGCAACCTACAAGTTTCAGACGATGGGTGAATACCGCGCCCTGCTCTCGCTCTATAACGTCACGGTGGAGGAAACGCACGGCATGGTGGACGGACGCGAGTATCACGGGCTGGTCTATTTTTCGCTATCGCTCAACAACTCGTCCGCCACTGATGATGCCGGCAACAAGACCGGTAACCCTTTCAAGGCTTCCCGCATCGGCAAGTCCGTCGGCTATGAAGCCGTGCAGCGCAGGTTTGAATTTTCCAAAGGGCAAATCCGCGACAGGCATCTGGCGGATATGACCCGCAAGACCGTCGCCGCCGCCCTTGCCCGGACGTACCGCCGCGAGGAGTTTGTCGCCCTGCTCAAAGCGAAAGGTGTGGATGTGGTGTTCCGTCATACCGAAGAAGGCCGCATCTACGGGGCAACCTTCATCGACTACCGCACGGGCTGCGTTCTCAACGGCTCGCGCTTGGGCAGGGAGTTTTCTGCCAATGCCTTGCAGGAACATTTCACCCTGCCTTATGCCGGTACTCCGCCCATGCCTTTTACTGTTACGGTGGATGGGCAGCAGTCCGAAGACCGTCACGTCGTGGAGCACGACGGGGGATATTCCTCCGGCTTGGGCTTGCTCGGTGGCGACACTTCGGGCGCACAGGCGGAGGAAGCCGCTTTCGAGCGTGACCTCAAACGCAGACGGAAGAAACGCCGCAAGGGGCTGGGGTTATGATTTATTTACCAACAACTTAAAAACAGAAACAGATTATGTCACAACAGGAAGACGATTTGAGGGCACTGGCGAAAATCATGGACTTTCTCCGTGCCGTGAGCATTATTCTGGTGGTCATCCACCTCTACTGGTATTGTTATGAAGCCGTAAGGCTGTGGGGCATCGACATCGGTGTCATGGACAGGGTACTGATGAACTTCGACCGCACCGCAGGGCTGTTCCATCATATCCTCTACACAAAGTTCTTTGCCCTTCTGCTGCTCGCGCTCTCGTGCCTCGGCACGAAGGGCGTCAAGGAGGAGAAAATCACTTGGCGCAGGATTTGGGCGGTGCTTGCCGCCGGGCTTGTGCTGTTCTTTCTTAACTGGTGGATATTGTCCCTGCCGCTCCCGGTGGAGGCGGTCGCCGGTTTCTACACCGCTTCGATGGCGGCGGGCTATGTCTGCCTGCTCATGGCGGGCACATGGATGAGCCGCCTCTTGCGTACCAACCTTATGGAAGACGTGTTCAATGTCGAGAACGAGAGTTTCATGCAGGAAACCCGCCTCATGGAGAACGAGTATTCAGTCAATCTGCCCACCCGCTTTTACTATAAGAAGAAGTGGAACGACGGATTTATCAACGTGGTAAACCCGTTCCGTGCTTCCATCGTGCTGGGTACGCCGGGTAGCGGCAAGTCGTATGCCGTGGTAAATTCCTTCATAAAGCAGCAGATTGAGAAAGGTTTTAGTCAATATATCTATGACTTTAAATATCCCGACCTTTCCACCATCGCCTACAACCATCTGTTGAACCACCCGGACGGGTACAAGGTCAAGCCGAAGTTCTATGTAATCAACTTCGACGACCCGCGCCGCTCGCACCGCTGTAATCCCATACACCCGGATTTCATGGAGGACATCACCGATGCCTACGAAAGTGCCTATACCATTATGCTCAATTTGAATAAGACTTGGGTGCAAAAACAAGGCGATTTTTTTGTAGAGAGTCCGATTATCCTGTTCGCCGCAGTGATTTGGTTTTTAAGGATTTACAAAGACGGCAAGTATTGTACCTTTCCCCATGCCATCGAGCTGCTCAACCGCCGTTACGAGGACGTGTTTCCCATTCTGACCAGCTACCCCGAACTGGAGAACTACCTTTCCCCGTTCATGGACGCATGGCAGGGAGGGGCGATGGAACAGCTCGCCGGGCAGATAGCCTCGGCGAAGATTCCGCTCTCGCGCATGATTTCCCCGCAGCTCTACTGGGTCATGTCCGACAGTGAGTTCACGCTCGACATAAACAACCCCGACGAGCCGAAAATCCTTTGCGTGGGCAACAATCCCGACCGCCAGAACATCTACGGGGCGGCGTTGGGGCTGTACAACTCGCGCATCGTAAAGCTCGTGAACAAGAAGGGCAGGCTCAAGTCCTCCATTATCATAGACGAGCTGCCCACGATTTACTTCAAGGGTCTGGACAACCTGATTGCCACCGCCCGGAGCAACAAGGTTTCCACCCTGCTGGGTTTTCAGGACTTCTCCCAGCTGAAACGCGACTACGGCGACAAGGAAGCCGCCGTGGTGATGAACACCGTCGGCAACGTCTTCTCCGGGCAGGTGGTCGGCGAGACCGCCAAGACCCTGTCCGAACGTTTCGGTAAAATCTTGCAGAAGCGGCAGAGCATCACCATTAACCGCGAGGACAAGTCCACCTCCATTAACACGCAGATGGAGAGCCTTATCCCGGCGAGCAAGATTTCCACGCTCACGCAGGGCATGTTCGTCGGGGCGGTCGCCGACAACTTCAGCGAGCGTATCGAGCAGAAGATTTTCCATTGCGAGATTGTGGTGGATGCCGAAAAGGTCAAGCGTGAGGAACAGGCTTACAAGCCTATTCCCGTCATCACGGACTTTACCGATACTGACGGCAACGACCGCATGAAGGAGATGATTCAGGAGAACTACAACCGCATCCGTGCCGAAGTGCGGCAGATTGTCGCCGACGAGTTACAGCGCATCCAGTCCGACCCGGAACTGCAATACCTTTTGCAGAACAAGTAACGCGTCGCAGGTGAAAAAAGGAAAATCCGTAGCACTCCAATGTGAAATGTTACGGATTTTTCTTTTCTTGTATCTGTCTTTCTGCCTTGAGTAATTTGTTGATGGATGAAATGACAAGGGTCATCAGGTAGTTTTTCAACTCGGTGTCTTCTTTCAGCAGTATTCCATAGTCTTCGGCAAACGCTTCTGTCAGCCAATGTCGGATGTCTGCCATACTTTCTCCGAAAGGTATCTGCTTCTCCGTTTCCCAATAATGGGTGATGGCTGACACCGCCAGTGATTTGAAAGCCGCCTTCTGTTCCCTGTTCAGTTTCTTGAAACGTGTCCTTTCTGTTAGGGGAGGTTCACTGTACGGCATCATGGCTATCGGGTCATAGACGGACATCGGCTCACCTTCGTAATCAAGGATTATCGGTAAGTCGGTAGCTGTGTGCTGTTTCCGCTTTTTCTTTTTTGCCATTCCCGTTATAAATAGAATGCCTTCCAAAAGTATATAATAGCCTTACGGTCTCGCATGGAAGGCTTGTTTTCTTTTCATTTGAATTGTCCCCTTGTCATTCTTCCTGCTCATTGACCAATGAAATCAGGTCAAAGTACATCAGCCGTGTACGCAGTTTCGTATCCTTGTCAAATCCTGTATTCTCCGCCTCTTGGCTTTCGGTGGAGAACAGGAAAGTAAAACCGTTCTTCTGATAATATCCCAACGGAATTTCCTCGTTATAGGCATCTACTATCAAGAAACGGCAGCCGGTCTTGTTGCCTGCGTCTATAAACCATGACTTGATGAACTCCATCAGTTCGCTGCCTATGCCACGGTGGGCAAATTCTGTATTGATACCCAAGCGTCCAATCAGTACGCCCGGATAACGCCGCATCTGCTTGGAACGGGGGATGTCTTTCTGCACTTTCTTTTCCCTGCTGTTCGGCAATATGTCCACACGGATGCTGTCATTGGAGAGCGTGAATGCACAGACAATGACGGAAGGGTCTTCGTCCAGCCGGAAACAATAGCTCTTTCCGAGCATCTGACGGCTGTAAAGCGGTGCGTCCTGCCGGAAAAAGTCGTCCAAGTCGGCATTGCCGCATGAGAAAGGACGGCATTTGCCTATGATTTCCTCGTCAAGCGGAGAAAAACTGCATTTGTCTAACAGGAATCCCATGCCTACAACATATTGGCTTTTTTCAGTATGGCACGGGCTATCTTTACCTGCTTGCTGAAGTCGGTCTTCTCCTTGCTTTTGTAGGCTTTGTCCGCTTCCTTCACGAAACGCTCTGCCTCTTTGCCTCTTAGCGTGGGGATTGCTTTAATTTCTAATGCCATAATCTATTGTATTATAATTATTTCTGCAAAGGTAAGCAATTTTTCGCAGACTATGACGCCCATGCCTCATTTTCTCGTTATCTTTTCCGCATCCGTTCCCGTTCCTCGTCCTCCTGCATCCGCCGGTTCAGCTTCTCCGCAGCCTTGTCGAAGAAATAGGTGCGGCTGTCGTTCTTCCGTCGCTTGATGTCCGCATAGGTATTGTAACACTGGCTCTCTTTTATTTCCATGCCGAACACCTTGCAGAAACTTTCCAGCAATTCCTTGATACCCGTTTCACCCTCGTTTACCAGTTTCATGGCATCCAGCCCGTAAATCAGCTCCACCAGCTCAGCCATACTGCCCGTCCAACGCATGGCAGGAATATTGCCTGTGTCTTTATTTCTCTTTTCACATTCGGAGTGGATGGTTGTGGATAGTGGCGGCACCTGGGACATGGAAAGGAACTTCTGCATCTTTCTCACAAAAGAAAGAGCCTTGTCGATATAAGCGGCGGCTTCTTTACGTTCTTCAGAAAGCACACGCATGGGATGGTGCTGCAACTCGATTTCAATATAAGCCAGTGCGATGGCGGTATGGCTCGCATGGATGCTGCCGCACAGTTCGATTACTTGGTTGGCGAAAGCCATATATGCCGTTTCCATATTGCAGTCTCCGGCTTCATTGATACAGCGAAAGAACTCAGTATCCGCCAATAAGAAATAATTCATGTCCTGTCAATTTAAAAGTTTTACACTCTGTTTTTGGTATGCGTATATAACTATTAGGACAAATGAAGTTCCAATCAGTACCAAATCATACTGCTTAATTGTATTTTACTGGACTACAGCTAAATACGATTGAAAATATTTTTAATTGGCTTTTCAACAAACCGCAAAAGGAGAAAATTATTTTACGGGTACGTTAAATTACTTTACGCTTTACTATCCAATCTTGCGGAAAGTGGTCTGCACTATACCGTCCTTGCGGATTTTCGTAGAGGCGCATTCCCAATCCGTCTTAGCTAATTGGGATTGATATAACCGTCTTCCCGTATAGAGCATAACAGGAACAGTGTAGATGATGATTTCATCAATCAAGTACATCCGTAACATACCGTTGATGATACTTGCTGTTATCGTTGTGGCTTCAATGAAGTAGGTAGCATCACTGTCCTTGCGCTTTTTACCCTCTATCAGCATGGATAAAGAGGTATTCTCGTCCATCGGAAAAGTTGCACTGTTCTGCAACGCTGCCGTTTCTTCACGCAGGGAGGGGTATCGTTCCGTGTAGTCCTCCACCATATACCCCTCTATGGATTGGACAATGAGCAGTTGTACTTTTGCCATATATTCCGGTATTTAATTTTCAACCGGAAGCCGTCAAAAAAGAAGCGTGCAAACACACTACTTTCAAGCGACGGCTCTGGAATAGCCTTTACAGAGAGTACGTGAATGCACGCTATGCCGAGGCATAGCATAAGCATCACGCAATAGTCTCTGTAGTTTCAATTTTCCAGATTTTCGCTCGAAACGTCTTGCGGTCTTATGTCTATATATAGACAGGCAGAAAGGATTAGCTTTTCTGCCTGCTATTTTCTATGTTCATGCGAAAAAGGTTGCGCCTATTCTCGCAATTAAGTACAAAGGTACTTCTTTTTCATGGATTTCTTCTCATTTTAGTTCTGTTTTCTGTTCTATATTATACTGTTCCATCTTTTTATAGAGTGTCGGAGGGGTGATTCCAAGCAGTTTTGCCGCCTGCCGTTTGTTCCCTCCGGCTTCTTTCAACGCTTTCTTGATGCGCTCTTTTTGCATCCGTTCATCAGTCAGGGCAAAGTCAGAACCGCTTTCCATTTCCACATCTTCCAACCCCAAAGTGTCAGCTGTTATCATCCCTTCACCCGTCAGTAGCACGGCGGATTGTATGGTCTGTTTCAGTTCACGCACATTGCCGAGCCAACAGTAATTGCACAGCAACCTTTGGGCATCCGCGTCAAATTCGGTTACGGACTTTTTCAGAGTAGCGTTCATCTCGTTCAGAAAGAAATTCGCCAACGGAAGTATGTCTTCACGGCATTCCCTGAGGGGAGGTATCTCCAAGACAAACTCCCGAAGCCGATAATATAAGTCCCTGCGGAATCTCTTTTCTTCTATAGCCGTTTCCAAATCCTCATTGGTCGCGGAAATGATTCGTACATCGGCAACCTTATCCTTGCTGCCACCGACAGGACGGTAGGTCTTGTTCTGTATGGCCCGGAGCAACATCTGCTGCACATCTGACGGCAAGTTACCCACTTCGTCAAGAAAGAGCGTACCGCCGTCTGCTTCAGCAAAATACCCCTTGTGGCTTTCGGTTGCTCCGGTGAACGCACCTTTCTCGTGTCCGAACAAGGTGGATGCAGCCAATGAGGGAGTCAGTACGCTGCAATCGACAGCCACGTATGGCTTACCCGTCCGTTCGCTTTGGTCGTGTATCATTTTTGCGATATGATCTTTGCCGGTACCGTTTTCTCCCAATATCAGGACACTGATGTCGGTCGGGGCAACCAACTTGATGCGGTGTCGTATCTTGCGGAATGTTTCGCTGTCTCTGTCAAGTATCCGTTCTGTCCTTGATGCAGATTGATTTTGCCGTTTCCAAAGGTTTTGTAACACAGGCAACAGTTCCTGTTCCAATGTCCGCTTGCTGATATAGTCCTCCGCGCCAGACTTCATTGACTTCACGGCGGTAGGCACTTCATCATAATCCGTCATGATGAAGAACGGATTACGACAGCCCGCCTTGCGCATATATTCCAACAACTCTATGCCGTTTCCGTCAGGAAAGCGCAGGTCGGAAAGGATGATGTCTTCCGATTCTACTTTGACCAAGGTTTTCTTTGCGGCTTGCAAACTGTATAGCTTTTCGACAGGAACCCCTGATTTTGCGAGGAGATTGCCCACATAGTCGCAATAGACTGGATTGTCATCAATGACGATTACTTTTCCCATAAGCCCTCCTTTGTCTTTTGAGCCATACGGATAATCCGTTTCCCGTTATCCAATACGACTTGTGTTTTTTCTTCCAATATAGTTTCGTCATACGACGGCTGATGTATCAGGTCGCAAAGTTCCTGCAACGGTCGGGCTGCATTGAGCAGCATCCAAGAACTGCGCAGGTGGTGTATCAGCGTGTCCAACTTCGTTATGTCACGCTTTTCGTATGCTTCCTGCATTTCTGCCATTTCCTTTTCCGTTTCAGTTATCAACCGTTCCAAAATCTCTTCTTTATCACCATAAGCCAACAAGGTGGAGAAATCCATTTGAGGCTGTTGTTGTGCATTATTGATACAGGAGGTTATGGCAACTGCCACCTCTTCGGACGAGAACGGTTTGAACAGGCAACCGGTGAATCCGGCAGCAAGCATTTCCGCTTCAGAGCTGCTGTCCATAGCGGTGGAAACTATTATCGGAATACTCCGGGAATTACCAATATCAGAAGAGTGCAACAATTCCATTACCTCATAGCCGTTCATATCCGGCATTTTCATGTCAGTAATCAGTAGATCATAGTTCTTGACACGCATTTTTTCCAATAATTCACGGACATTGCGGCAGGTATCGCAGTCTATCTTTTGCCGATGTAACATATCCCGTGTCATGGACAGCAATATCTCATCATTGTCAAGTACCAATACCGAACCGTTATATAAAGGTTGGGCGATTTGTGTTCTGCCGCTGTTCGTATTCGTTTCGTCAGCCTGTTCAAGCGTCAGCTTCACACAAAAGCGGCTTCCTTTGCCCGGTGTGCTTTCCAATGACAACTCGCCTTTCATCAATTCCACGAGTTCACGCACAATGGGCAGCCCCAATCCGAATCCGTCCTGTGTGGCGGCATTGGTCAGCCGTTCAAAGGGGCGGAATATCCGTTCCTGTTGCTCTTCGGTTATTCCGCTGCCCGTATCTTCCACAACCATTATGAATGTACCGTTTTCATAAGAGGTGGATAATGAAATCCTACCCCGTTCCGTAAACTTGACGGCATTGGATAACAGGTTGCTGCCGATACGGAGTATCAAATCCTTGTCGCCAATCACGACTTCATCCTTGCAGTTGCTTATCTGGAAAGCCAATTGTTTGGATTCCGTCTGCGGGATAAACTCCGTGTATAGAATATCGGTTATGCTTCTTAAATGGAAAGGTTTCGGGTCAGCCAGTTCCTTGCCGCTGTCCAACCGGAAATAGTTCATCAGATTGGTCAATAACGATACCATTCGCTTTGCCGACTGTTGAATGGAACCAAGATGACGCAATCGGTCAGCTTTCTTGTCATTTTCTATCAATTCCGCATTGCCGACAATGGCGGCAAGCGGTGTACGGAGTTCATGCGTGACAGTCTGTATGATACGCCTGCGAGCCTCTATTAATCGTCTGTTCTCTTGTATATTTTCTTGCAGGTCTTTCACGGTGGCTTCCAACCGTTTATCGTGCCTTGCCTTCACACGTATATCCCGTTGTATAATCAGATACGATATGATAAGCAGCAGGGTCGCAAAAATTATCAGTCCGGTAATTATAGCCACAGAACGGTCATAGGATGATTTTATCCGTTCCTCCTTTATTTGGAGGGCAGTCAAAGCCTGTTCGTCCAGACTGGTAATCAGTGTGCGTAGTTTGCGGTTGAGTTCCCTGTTATGCAAGCGTAGGCTGTCTGTATAGGTGTCTATGGCTTTTTGCCGTTCCTCCTGCAAAGAAATCAATTCTTTGTTAAGCGTATGGAGCGAAGCCGTCGCAGATGGAAGCTGTACGGTCTCTTTTGCCCCGAAAAATCCGGCAATGCCTTTCTTTTTACGGGTAATGGTACGGGGTTGGCTTGCCTTTGCCGTGACAGCGGGTAATCGGTTCAACAAGAGACTGTCTGCCTTATCCTGTTGCCGGAATGTCTTCATTATCTGAAACAGGTGTTCCTCTTTATTTGCCAATAACATACGGAGGGTGTCCATTTGTTCGGATGTAATGAAATCCTTACATTGTTCTTGCAGGACTTGTAACAAGGAGTCAGTCCGCAATCGGCGTTCCCGATATATGACACAATCTTCCTCGTTCCATGAGATAGCAGATTCCCCATAGGTTGCAAGTATGGTAATATAACGGTGTGCGACATTGATGTTGCGTTGGGTCTGATAGATAATTATCGACTCTTTTTCTATCTCTTGCACTCTGCTTCTTTCATGTAAAATTGTGGCGACCATACTGCCGATGACCACCATAAGTATTATATAATTGAGAAGTATTTTATGATGTAATAAAAATTTCATTTAAAAAAATAAATACTATACATTAAATACCACCACCCAAAGCATGATAAAGATTTATCACGCCTTGTATTTCCTCAAATAGGTCTTGTGTTTCTGTAAGTTCGGCTGCCAACAACGATTGCTGGGCTGTCAATACCTCCAGATAGGTTGTTGGAGTGTTGCGCATCAGAATTTCCGTTTTTCGTACAACTTCTTGCAGTATCTTTATTTGATTCTTGTCGATATTGACACGTTCTCGTGCAGTTTGCCATGCAGTCAAAGCATCATTTACTTCTTTTCCTGCATCAAGTAGCGATTGTCGGAATAGTAAAGTCGCCTCTTCTTGTTGAGCTTTGGCAATTTTCAGGTTGGCGATATTCGTTCCTCGGTTAAATAACGGTTGTGTTAGTGTTCCGATAGCCCCTAATAGCCATTTTCCCGGATTTAAAATCACACCTCCGCCGTTATTTGTCCAGCCTGCTGTTCCTGAAAGTGTAATGCTTGGATAAAATGCTGCACGGGCTGCATTGGTCGCATAAAACGCTTGTGCCAAATTGTATTCTGTTTGCTTTATATCAGGACGATTAGCCAATAGTTGGAGGGGTACACCAACGGATAATTCTTCCGGAAACTCTTGCTCATCCAATGTTCCTCTTTCTATGGATTGAGGTTGTATAGCAAGTAAAGCAGAAAGAGCATTTTCCGTTTCATGAATACTTTGTCTTATGGAAAGTAACGATGATTCAAGTGTCATACGATTTGCCTGTGCTTGCAATACAGCAGCATCATTGGCTTTACCAGCTTGCTTCAGGGCATTCAGTACTTTTACGGACTTTTCCCACATTTCAAGTGTCCTGGCATTTACAGCCAATTGCTTGTCAAGCATCAATAATGTATAATAGCTGTTTGCAATGGTTGCAACCAAACGTGTCTGCACAGCTTGTTCATAAGCCCGACTACCTTCAAGAGCCGCTTTTGCCCCTCGTTTTGCATTAGTTACTTTGCCAAAAATGTCTATTTCCCAACTGGCGGATGCTCCGATATTATAGGTCTTTGCTGTAGCCCCATCATATCTGCTGATACCTCCTTCCGGATTCAACGATACGGATGGCAAATAAGAAAGACGTGCGTTTTGTAAAACGGCTTCCGCTTCCTTTACCCGTAATTGAGCAATGCGCAAATCTGTATTTTGTTCCAAAGCCTTTTCAATAAGGTTCTGTAAATACGTGTCGGTAAACAATTCGCGCCACGACAGAGAAGCAATTGTTACAGTATCTTCTGCCGGAATGTCCCGATACAACCCTTCTGTTTCAATTTCCGGGCGCGAATAAGGCTTATATATCCCACAACCCGCCATCAGGCAGGTTGTAATAGAGATCATAATTATTCTTTTCATATATTCAATCATTCGTAGTTTTTGTATCTAATTGCTCTAACTCTGCTTGTATTGTCCAGTCAGCTTCCTTTTGGGAACTCTGTATCGGTTTGAATTTTTCCTGCAAGTATTGGAATACGATAAAAAGTGCCGGCACGAGAAACAATAGTGCCAATGTCCCTATAAGCATACCTCCTACGGCACTTGATGCCAAAGAACGGCTTCCGTTTGCTCCCACACCAGAAGCTACCATCATAGGCAACAGACCGAATACCATCGTCAATGCTGTCATCAAGATAGGACGGAGTCGGATTTTTGCCGCACTGTATGCAGCTTGCACGAGTGACATGCCTGCTTCACGCCGCTTAGTAGCATATTCGGTCAATAGGATGGCAGTCTTGGCAAGCAAACCAATCAGCATAATAATTCCGGTCTGCATATAGATGTTATTCTCCAATCCGAACAGTTTTGCGAACAAGAAACTACCCATCAACCCACACGGAACAGACAGAATAATGGCAAACGGAATTAAGAAACTTTCATAAAGGGCACTCAATATTAAATAGATGAGCAGCAGGCAAATGCCGAAGATAATCACGACATTGTTGGTAGTTGTGTTTTCCTCTCTTGATATGCCTCCGAACTCATATCCGTAATTATTAGGCAAGACCTTTTCTGCGGTTTCTTTTACTGCCGACAATGCGTCTCCGGAACTATAACCGGTAGCCGGAGAACCACTTATGGCAATCGAGTTGTACAAGTTGAAACGTGATACATCTTGTGGTCCATATGTCTTGGTCAATTTTACAAATTGGCTTAACGGAGCCATTTTCTCTCCCACACGCACGTAAATATGGTTAAGCGACTCCGAAGTTACACGATATTTGGGGTCTGCCTGAATCTGCACACGATACAATTTGGAGAACCGATTGAAGTTGGAAACATAACTGCCACCGTAATAACCGGATAACGTTTCCAGAATCTCGTTGGTGGAAATGCCAGCCTGCTCACATTGAGCCGCATCAATATCTACCCAGTATTGGGGATAGTTAGTCTCGAAGGCGGAATAAGCCATCTCAATTTCAGGGCGTTGGTTCAATTCCTGTACAAACCTGTCTGCAACATTCTTGAACGCATTCAAATCACCGGAAGATTTGTCTTGCAGATAAAGTTCAAAACCACTTCCCATACCATAGCCCGGAATCATCGGAGGAGTCATGGCATAGATTTGTGCATCTTGAATTTCCGGAGCGAACCGGTAAATCTTATTGATAACATCTTTTGCCGATTGTTCCTTTTCCTGACGCTCGTCCCAATGTTTCAAAGCAAGAAAGTGCATACTCATAGATGGTCCGGAACCAGTAAGTGAATATCCTGTAACACCAGCACGGTATTCTATTTCAGGAATCTGTTTCAAATATTCATTCACCTTTTCTGTAATACGTTGATTTTGTTGAAGTGAGCTTCCCGGTTTTGCACTCATGCTGATCATGACAGTACCTGTATCTTCATCTGGAATCAACCCAGTCTTGGTTGTCCGAACCAAAATGACGAGCAGTATCATAGCGGTAGCCAATGTTCCCCACATCAGCCAGCGACGCTTGATAAACAAAAGCACCACACGCATATATTTTTGGGTCATTACTTCAAAAGCAGCATTGAAAGCCTTGCGGAAACGTGCGGCAAAATTGTTTTTTGTGTTTCCGTATTCATCTTTATAGGGACGTAGTAGAAGAGCGCAAAGTGCTGGAGATAACGTGAAGGCATTTACAGCAGAAATACCGACTGCAACTGCCATTGTTATACCAAACTGAGTATAGAATGTTCCGGAAGTGCCTCCCATCATGGATACTGGGATAAAAACAGCCATAAAAATCAATGTCGAAGTCAGAATAGCGGATGAAATACCTTTTATGGCATCATTGGTTGCCATGTACGAAGAATGATAACCTACATCAAAACGAGCCTGCACTGCTTCTACCACCACAATGGCATCATCCACAACTGTCCCGATGGCAAGTACCAACGCAAAAAGTGTCAGCAGATTGATGGAGAATCCAGCTATTGCCATGAAAGCAAAAGTGCCGATAATAGATACGAAGATTGCTATCGTGGGAATAAGCGTGGAACGTATGTCCTGCAAAAAAACATACACTACCAATATCACTAACAGGATTGCTTCAAGCAATGTTTTTATAACTTCGCTAATAGATGCGTACAAGAAACGGTTGGTATCGCTCAATGTTACGAACTCCATTCCTTTGGGCATTGTACGGCTGATTTCCTCCAATGTAGCATCTATCTCATTAATGATTTCAGAAGCGTTAGAACCAGCTGTCTGATATACCATAGATATAGCTCCGGGAAGTCCGTTCACTTCCGTTGTGTAATTATAGGCTTCATCGCCCAGTTCTATGTCTGCAACCTCTTTCAACCGTAATACATTCCCACCCGGCAAGGAACGGATGACCAATTGCCCGAATTCTTCCGGTGTAGAGTAACGCCCACGGTATTTCATGGTGTACTGATAGGTATTGTCATAATTCTCTCCAAAAGACCCTGTAGCGGCTTCTATGTTTTGTTTTTCCAAAACAGCCGTAATGTCACTTGGAATAAGTTTGTATTGCGCCATTTTATCAGGTTTCATCCAGATGCGCATACTATAATTAGAACCGAACTGCATGACTTGTCCGACACCCGCAATTCGTTTGATTCGTGGTTCTACATTGATTTTCATGTAGTTGTTCAGAAACTGACGGCTGTATTTTCCTTCCGGTGAATAGAGTGCGAAAGTCTTCAGTTCGGCATTCTGTTGCTTCATTGTCGTTACACCGATTCGGACTACTTCAGCAGGGAGAAGGCTTTGAGCTGTTGAAACACGATTCTGTACATTGACGGCTGCCATGTCCGCATTAGTACCCTGTTTGAAGAAGATGTTAATCTGCACATCGCCACTGTTGGATGCCGTAGAGGTTATATAATTCATACCCTCTACACCATTGATAGATTCTTCCAATGGAATGATTACTGATTTTTGAACAGTTTCCGCATTGGCTCCCGGATAATTGGCATATACCTGTATGGTAGGCGGAGCCATATCCGGATATTGTTCGACCGGCAGACCTGTAAGGGATATGACTCCCATCAAGACAATAACAATGGAAATCACGATAGATAAAACGGGACGGTCAATAAATATTCTCAAATTCATACACTGTTCCTCCTATATTTATTGTTGATGTTTGCTGTTTTTCAGACTTATCTTCATTCCGTCTTGTAGCAGTCCTACTCCTTCAGTCACAATAACATCTCCATCAGCAAGTCCAGAACGGACGATATAATCCTTCCCATTGTTCAATTTCTCTACGGAAAGTTCCGTTGCCGATACTAAACCTTCTTTACTTACTTTGTAGGCAATTATCTTATCCTGCATCTCATAAGTGGCATTTTGCGGTATTACAATTGCCTTATTTTCTTTATGAGGGATGATTATATTCCCAATTCCACCGCTCAACAATAACCTGTTTTCATTAGGAAATACGCTCCGGACGGATACCGTTCCTGTCTGGCGGTCAATGATACCGCTGATACTTTCTATTTTCCCTTTCTCTTTATAGACACTGCCGTCATTGAGTCTAAGTTCTATAAGAGGCATATTCTTGATGGTTTCATCAAGAGAACCATATTGTCGGATATGATTGCGCAACTGATTTTCGGTCATTGAAAAATAGACATGCATCTGCGAATTATCCGACACAGAAGTTAATGGAACGGACATCGAAGGGTTTACCAACGCCCCTATACGGTAAGGTAGTGTGCCTACCACGCCATCGGACGGACTTCTCACTTCTGTATAGGACAGATTGTTACGGGCATCCGTTTCTTCCGCCCGTGCTTGTTCCAATCCGGCTTTCGCTACAGCAAGCGCATTCTCTGCCGCAGAAAGGTCATAGTCGGAAACCACGTTTTCCTGAAACAGTTTCTTCTTGCTGTCATATTCCATACGTGCTGTTGCCACTTGTGCTTGTGCCGCATGTACATTTGCCATAGCCTTACGCAAGGCAGCTCTATAAGAAACTTGGTCGATGATGAACAAAACTTCTCCCTTTTGCACCTTTTGTCCTTCTTGTACATAAAGCTGGGAGACGGTTCCCGATACTTGAGGATAAATATCAATATCCTGCCTTCCTTGTATGGAAGCGGAATAAGATTCCAGAATTTCTACAGATGCAGAGGATACCTGCAAAGCAGGAAATTTCTGACGCTCATTCACTTCCGGAGATTTATTTCCACAAGAGGAAAGAAACAACATACTAGATAAAAGAGCGGTTTGAACCATTCTTTTCCTGTAAAAAGAACGGGTTAAGTTACATTTGATATTCAACATGGTTCTAACGTTTATTTTCTTTATTTTTCTGATGATATAAGCATATAATTCCCCAAGGGGACACGCTGGATTATTTCAGCAAGCCTCCATCCTTGGTATTATATATCTGACTGTCAGCTAAAAAGTAAAATCAAATACTGTCAGCTCACTGTCTGTGCCTATTCTGAAAGGTGGTCCCCACAATCCCAGACCTGACGATACATATAAATGGGTGTGGTTACGCTGGCGATAACCATGACTTTGATTATATATCCAAGCGGTAATCCAATTCAATGGCCATATTTGTCCTTGATGCGTATGCCCGAAGAAAGCGAAATCGACATTCCTGTTTACCATCTGTTCCACTTCCTCATTGGCAGGCTGATGATCCAAAACAAATACCGGTGTTTTGCCTTCAGTTCGTTCCAACAGTTGGCTGATTGTTTTTCGTCGTTCATTACTTCTGTCGTCCCGCCCTACCAACAGTATTCCATTAGGTAAATTGACAATACTGTCTCGCAATAACTTAATTCCGGTTGTCCGGATAAAATGGCAAGCCTCATTGATGCCGCTGATATATTCATGATTGCCGGGAATCATATATACACCTAATGGTGCTTCCAGCCTATTCAGTTCCTCCTGCATCTTTTCGTCCCACAATGGCCTGACGGACATATCTATCAAATCACCACCGATAAGAATCAAATCCGGGTGTTCGTTATTGATAAGCCTCACATAAGAATCTAGCCTCTTCTTGTTGATTCCGTACCCCAAATGCAGATCACTGACAGCTACTACACGCATGGTGTCTGCATGTCCGGATTTTGCAGACAAATGAATATGCATATGCTTGGTGACGGGACGGTTGAAGCGGACATTACCTATTATCAACAAGATTGTCACAAGTACAAAACAGATAGGCCAAGCGTAAGGGACAGAAATACCTACCCATCTGACCAGTGCTATGAAGGCAAGGGACAGCGCTAAATATAAGAAAACAGCCAGCCAACCAGTACTGACCAAATAGAAGACATGAGCGACATTTAATGGCAGCTTTTTATGGAACATTTCCAAAAAGATAAAGGCGAGTGCCAAACACCAGTAGAGCGTGGAAAATCCATTTTTTACCCAACAAGGCCATTGGCTCATAGCCTGTAGGAGTGAATGGTAAATCCACCAATTCACTCCCGTATAGACCGTTATAATGATAATCAGGAACATCATAGGAAACAGGTATGACACAATGATTATTCGTCTTCGGGAGCATTATCCGCATCCACGCAGAACCCTCCGCACGGGGACATTTCATCCAATAGCCTCATGTCTGCTTCGGATAATTCAAAATCGAATATCAGGGTATTTTCCACAATACGCTTCTCATTGCATGACTTTGGCAGCGGTACAATGCCTTTTTGCAACAGCCATCGCAAGCAAATCTGTGCAACGCTTTTCCCGTAACGGGAAGCAATGGTCTGCAACTTTCCGTCCGAAAGGATCTGCCCGTTCCCGAACGGTCCCCATGCTTCAACGGCTATTTCATGCTTCCGGCAGAAATTTACTGTTTCCGCCGAGTTGAAACCCGGATGCACTTCTACCTGATTGACCATAGGAACTGTTTCTGCTTCATCTATCAATGCTTGAAGATGATGCGGCAAGAAATTGCTCACACCGATAGCCCTGATACGTCCATCCTTGTATAATTGCTCGAAAGCACGCCATGTGGAGAGGTTTATTTCGCGCCAGTCCTTATGCCAAAGTTCCACAGCCGGTGTATGGATAAGGTACAAATCAAGATAATCCAACCCCAGACGTTCCATAGATGCGTCAAATGCTTTCATGGTACGGTCGTAGCCACGGTCTGTGTTCCACAATTTTGTACTGATGAACAGATCTTCACGGCTGACGAGATTTGCCTGAATACTCTGTCTGACAGCTTTGCCCACAGCCTTTTCCGTGTTGTAAACCACAGCCGTGTCAATGTTTCTGTATCCTTTGCGTATTACAAATTCCAATGTCTGCACAAAGTCTTCTCCGGGTTCCACATCCCATGCCACAGGCATTGTGCCATAACCGAGAACAGGCATACTTACCCCATTCTTCAAGGTGATACGATTGTCCAATCCTTTCATATCCATATCTTGCTTATTGTTATCTGATAAAATTAGTTTCGATTATATCTTCACGTACAGGTAATTGGATTCCTGCTTCCATTCCTGCTTTTTTACATTTCAGCAGAAATGCCATGTTTCTTGCCAGCGTTCTCATTACCTGCATCCCCTCTATATCCTGCCTGACTTCATCCGGTGTGTTTCCGTGTACCATGTTCCAATATTGGGAAGACACGACAGGCATTTGTGTCATCGTGAAATATTTATTCATTTGGTCGAATGTAGCAGTTGTTCCGGCTCTTCTTGCCGAAACGACTGCCGCAGCCGGTTTCATATAAAAATTATCAGTTCCCCTGCACAATTCCGAAATGAACAAACGATCCATAAATGCACTCATAGCTCCGTTTGCCGAAGCATAATAGACAGGGGTCCCGAAGACAAAACCATCGGACTGTCCTATCAATTCCGCACATTCGTTTACTTTATCATCAAATACGCATTTCCCATATTCCATACATTTCTGGCATCCCAGACAACCGGCAATCGGTTTTGTGCCGATGTGGAATATCTGCGTTTCAATACCTTCCTCATTCAATGTATTAGCCACTTGTGACAACGCTGTGAATGTACAACCATTTTTATTCGGACTGCCATTTATCAATAATACCTTCATAACCTTTTCCATCTTTTTCATTTGTTAATCCATTCTTCAATATCTTTCTTGGTAGCCCCGTTCAATAACTTTCCTTTTTGCCACATTACTTTAGGGTACATTTCCCGCAATTTTTTTTCGGCGTTATCAATACTGCTGCTGCCTGATGTTGCAAAAGGAATTACCGTCTTACCCGCAAAATCGGCACTTTCCATGAAAGTGTTAATAATTCTTGGTGTCTGATCCCACCAAATAGGGAAGCCCAAATAAACCACGTCGTATTCGGGCAAATTTCTCAATGTTGAACTTATAGCCGGACGAGATGCAGGATTTGCAAATTCTGCACAGCAACGTGAAGATTCATCTTCCCAATTCAGGTCAGCGGGAGAGTAATCTTTTTCAGGTTGGATTTTGTGAAGGTCTCCTTTGACAACGGAGGCTATCAACTTGGCTTTAGCTTCTGTATTCCCAGTTGCTGAAAAATAAGCAACCAATACTTTATCATTCTCTTTTGAAACAGTATTTGCTTGCCGTGTATTGGCAGTACAGCTGCAAGTCATTACCGCAGCTGCAATTAATGAAACAATCTTATTCATCTTCTTTCTTTTGTTGTTTACTATTTGCACCATATTTCTCGCCCCATTCCAACATGCTGTCGAAGATAGGGATAAGAGAATTACATAATTCGGTTTCTTTGTATTCTACCAATACCGGAGTAGAGGGATATACATTTCGGACGATAAGCCCAAGAGACTCCATTATTTTCAACTCTCTTGAGAGCATCCGCGTTGTCAGCCCGGGTATGCTTCTTTCGATTTCCCTGAATCTGTTATTACCACCTACACAAATGGATGCCAGAATCTGAACGCGCCACTTGCTACCTATTACATCAAGCGTGTCTTGCAGGGCTTGAAAATTGGGTTCGCAAACTTCTTTTGTACTCATAATTGATATTATTCATTTATCTGGTTACAAAAGTATATCAAGTAAAACAAATAACCAAACTTTGGAGGATTTTTAGTGCAGATTTAACTTTGGGCAACCGCAATAAAAGTATATTATCGTTCTATATTTGATTGTATTACTTCAATGATTTTTTGAAGAAATCCTCTATTTTACCGAAAGGAATCCGGTCAGTACGATCATAAAGGTCAATATGTTCGGCATCCTTTACCACGTAAAGCTCTTTTGGTTCCAATGCAGCATTGTAGGCATCTTCACTGAAGAAACGGGAATGCGCACGGTCGCCCACAATGAAGAGAATTGGGCGTGGCGATATCTCATCAATGTAATCCAGCAGGTTAAAATTGATAAATGAAAGGTTACTTGTACTTGTAAAGCCACCACGTGCCTCTGGATGGTGTCCACGCCTGAGTGCATAAAAACGAAACCATTCTGCGGTTGGTTCTGTCAATTCTGCTGGCACTTTGTCTAATGGCACTTCTGGAAAATACGGAATATATTCCGGATAACCATTTTCCGCATCAATCCAGCGTTGGAATGATAGACGAGCTTTCTCTGCCTTAATCTGATCCGTAGTGAGTCTATAACGTGCGGCGACACTCATGTCATACATACTTGTCGTACAAATTGCCTTGATACGTATATCACTCTGTGCCGCAGACAAAGCGAAACCTCCTGAACCGCAAATGCCAAGAACACCGATGCGCTCACGGTCAATATAATCTTGTAAACCTAGAAAGTCTACACATGCGCTGAAACTTTCTGAAAAAAGTTCCGGACTCGACACGCGGCGTGGTTCTCCGCTACTTCCGCCCATATAAGGCTGGTCAAATGTCAGCACAACGAAACCGCTTTGCGCCAACTCATTGGCATAAACACATGGACCTTGTTCTTTCACACCGCCATAGGGCGCACCTACAATCAATGCCGGGTGTCTCTCCTTTATGTCTAACATCTTTGCTGTGTATAAGTCACCATGAAGTGTCATGCCGAAACGATTTCTAAACGAAACGGTCTTTCTTTCTACATTTACGTTCAGAGGAGCAATATAACCGCTGTTTTCATTTGTTATCTGTATCATAATTCCCATAATGAATATAAGAGTACCTTTATGATTCTATTATTTTGCGTCTTGACTCATATTGCATTTTGCATTGATAAAGTCATGTCACCATCACATCATTTAGGTAGTTGCCTGTATTGTTCCTCAGACACGGGTTCCAGCCATTCGTTGGCTGTCTCTTCGCCCGGAACCTCAAATGCCAGATGTGCAAACCAGCTGTCCTTGGCTGCCCCGTGCCAGTGTTTCACGCCGGCAGGAATGTGGATGACCGTGCCGGGAAGTATCTCCACCGCAGACTTCCCTTCTTCCTGATACCATCCGCGCCCGGCAATGCCGACCAACATCTGTCCTCCACCTTTAGCAGCACGGTGTATGTGCCAGTTGTTTCGGCAACCGGGTTCAAAAGAAACATTGCTGAATGGAATTTGCTCGGTGGAAATGGAAGCCAGCCAGCTTCTTCCGGAAAAATAACGTGCATACGCCATGTTTGGCTCTCCAACGGGGAATATCATTTCCTGCTGGAATTTGTCTAATTCGTCATTGCTTGCGGTGTCTTCCGCCCATACTTCCTGGGCGAGGCGAAAGGCTCCCCACGCATTGGGCCAACCGGCATAGAAAGCTATATGGGTAAGCATCTCCGAAATCTCATTCCGAGTAATACCGTTTGCCTTGGCAAATTGCAAATGATGTGTAAGCGAAGAGTCTATGATACCTTTGCCGATAAGGGTAGAAATGGTAATCATACTACGGTCACGTGGTGAAAGACCAGCCCGGTTCCATATTTCTCCGAAGAGGACATCATCGTTCAGTTCGGCAAATTTGGGAGCGAAATTACCTAATGTGGTGCGACCTGCTGTTTGGGTTATTATTTTTTGTGCCATAATGATATGCGTATTAGTGATTGAAAGCAGAGCTGTAAATAATATCAATATACATTTCATGGTCATGCAATATATGGTTTATACCATTAGTGTATTTTATTTATCCGATTGATAATTTCATCGATAGAATAGTCTGCGGAATGTACTGCACTTCCTTTGACCGCCTCACAAGGCAGGCATTCTGCCAACGGACATAAGCGTTGTATATCCTTTACGCTGTGTCCTGCACCGCTACCTTCGTGGGTACATAAAGGAATGATACGTTTCCCCGAAAAATCATATTGTTCCAAAAAGGTATGTACTGCCATCGGCATAGTTCCCCACCAGTTCGGATAGCCGAGGATAACCGTATCGAACTCCTCCATGTCTTTAACTATGTCCGTCAGTTCCGGACGAAAATCAGTTTGGAGTTCCGTCATCGCCTGTCTGGTGGCTTCGTGATAATCAATCGGATAAGGCTTCATGGTATCTATTCGGAACAACGTGCCGCCTGTCATCTTGGCAAGCCTTCGGGCAAGGACTTCCGTATTACCTGTTTCAAGGTCACGGATAACACCGTCTACATAGTTTTGTCCTCGTCGTGAATAATAAGCTATCAGAATTTTGCTCATACCTTCGAGTATTATTTGTTGACACTGTACTTCAACCATACGGTATTGCCCATCCGCTCCACCTCATTAAGAGTCAGTATCGTGGGAGGATAATCTGTCTGTCTGATACCATCGAACACGGCAGCCATTCCTGCCCGGCCGTCAATGCCACCGCCAATCATAAGGCTGACCTCATCGAGCAGTCCAGCTTGGAGAAACGCTCCATTAATATGTCCGCCGCCAACAATGCCGAGACGCTTTACTCCGAACTTCTCACCAAGTATCTCCATTGATCGGCATAAGTCTATGCCTTTCTTTCCACATGCAATCCATGAAATATCATTTGCCGTAAGATACCCGTGATACTCTTGCGGACATTGCTCGTCTGTTATTACCAGAAGATTGTTGTTCGATGCGTCTTTCGGCCACTTTAACGTTCCGTGGGTGTCGATGGCTATCTCATAATGGTCAGCAGGGTGAGCTATATGATACTTTTCCTCTCCGATGGGAGCCATGTCATTTGCCTTGAACGGGGCAGGCAATGCATAGTGTATTTGCCGGCTTACCCGTCCTTCAAGTACCGCGTCAAAATGCAGCCTGTCAAGAGCTTGATAGTAAACGTCTGTTTTTTCAATCTCGGCGGTCATCGCGCAGTCGATACGACCGTCCACCGATGACATCATGTGACATATAATATAAGGTTTCATCTAAAAAGAATTTAATTGTTTGATTTTATATCGCAAAATTAGGGAGGTTTTACTATACATATATTATCCGTATTACGTATAAAATTGTCAAGATTGCGCCATTCTGAAAAATATCCGTAACTTTGCGGTATGAATACAAAAGCAGAAGCAAAAATCGTCTATTCCACACTGTATCATTTAATAAGGTCTGTGGATTTCAGTGATTGGGTAATACACTTGTTATGCTTGGACGGAGAAGCATGGTTTGTGTACGGCGGACGGAAATTTTCAGTCAGCTGTAACAACTTGGTCATTATCACTAAACCGCAGATGATTGGTGAAACTGGTCAGTCAGATGATTTAAGAGTGGAAATCATAGCCGCACCGAGCGAGTTCCTGCACAATCAATTGCCTGCCAATAACTTCGGAATAGGTGGTGCGATAAACCTGTTTGATAATCCGGTAATTCATTTGAGTGTTGAAGACACGCAAATACTGCTGAACGACATGCATGCCATTAGAGAGCGAATGGATGATACAGAACATCCGTTTTACCGTGAATTGATAGGCAGTCTTGCTTTGACAATGATGTACGATCTTTTTGCGTTCCACAAACGGGATAGAAACTCCATGTACGCTTCCGACCGAAGTATGTACGTTGTAAAGGAACTTATGACTATGCTTGAAGCCGGTACATCCAAATATTACAGAGAAGTGAACTATTATGCTGCGCAACTAAATGTTACCCCAAAATACCTGTCGGATACAGTGCGAAGGCAGACTGGACACAATGTTACCTATTTCATCGCTCGCCACACACTTCCGATAATAAAGGAATATCTCAACAACCATCATCTGTCTATAGCACAAATATCGGATGAGATGAAGTTTGGGAATCCTGCCAGCTTTACTAGATATGCTTCCCGATACCTCGGAATGTCACCGAAACGTTATCGTGCCTCCCTGATGCCTAAGTAGGTACAGAATTAAACCTAATGATGAAACAACTAAAGCATTTAAGGAGGAACTAAAAAACGAAGTAAGTTTATTCATATAAATAAGAAATGCAGTAACGTCCTTATATAATCGTTACTGCATTTCAGTTACATTTTTATTCCCTTTGATTTATTTTTATCACTGATTTGAAAATCTGGTCGCCCAGAAACAACATGGTCTGTAGTGAAATCTTTTGTTAGGATTCGGTTGCTTGCCACATCGTGTATCTGCGGAGCATTCTCCATTATCGGTTTGACTTGCTTTGCGGTTTCTTCTTTTTCTACACCTTCCAGTGTGGGCTGTGCAAGCTCCAACTGTATCTTGCGGTCAAGGGCGGCAAGTTCGGACTTCAGCTGTTTCAGCTCGTCCTCCTTCTTCCATACCTTGCCCGCTATCGCTTGGAGCTGCGGAATTTCCAGTCCCAGCACCTCGTTTTTCTTTTTATACTGGTCAATGATGCCCGGTATCTTCTCCAGAGCGTTCAGGAAGTTCGTGGCGGCGGCGTGCGTGTCAACCATCGCCAGATGCCCGTTGTTGTAGTTGTACCTGTAATTGCCCGCCACCACGAAACGGTTGTCGGTGAACTCCAGCCCGTCCCTTAGTGTCGGCTCGCTGACCACCTCGATGGGGAAGCCGTACAGTTCTCCGATGCGCTTGTACTGCCCTCCGGTCGCGGCATTCTTCGCAATCTCCTGCAACCGCTTGCCGATTTCCTTTTCGTCGGTGGAATCCAGACCGTCAATTTTCAGCAGGTTCAGTCGGTTGCCCTCCTTGTCCGTCTGTGCGGCGGCGGTGAATTTCTCCCAATCCTCTGTCATGGCGGCTATGGTGGCTTGGTTGTTCCTCAGTTCCCCGGTCTTGCACTCCAGTTTCAGTTCCGACTCGCGCTTGCCCTTGTTGAACGACTTGCGCTCTCCCTCCAGCGAGGCGATGTGTTTCTCCAGCTTCGCCTTGTCCAGCAGGTCGGTGTTCCCTGACAGGATAGCCATGTACTCCGAGAAGTTCATGCCCGACTTCTCGTCCATCGCCCCCTCGTCTATGGTTCTTGCACCCATCGCACCGCTTTTGAGCTGCGAGATGAACGTCTGCTTGCAGTGCAGCAGGTTGAACTTGTACGAGTCCAGCGACTTCTCCACCGCGTAGATGATTACGTCCACCTTGTTGTCAGCGTACAGTTTCGCTATCTCGTTGCCCTTTCTAACCGCACGTCCGTCGCGCTGGGCGAGGTCAGACGGTCGCCACGGCGTATCAAGGTGGTGGATTGCCACCGCCCTGCGCTGGGCGTTCACGCCCGTACCGAGCATGCTCGTCGAACCGAACAGCACGCGCACATATCCCTCGTTCATCGCTTCTATCACCGCTTTCCTTGACTTCTCGCTCTTGCACTCCTGAATGAAGCGGATTTCATGGGCGGGTATGCCGTAGTCCTCCACCAGTTTGCGCTTGATTTCGGTATATACGCTCCACCCGCCCGGCTGGTAGGTACCCAAGTCGGAGAATACGAACTGCGTGCCGAGCTGCTCGTCATACTTCCGGTAATATTCCGCAATCGTCTTCGCACAGTGGCTTGCCTTGTTGTCCGGGTGGTCTTCATATTCCGGGTCTATCATGCGCATGTCCAGCGCCATCTTCCGGGCGTAATCGGTAGCGATGAGCATCTTCGCCTTCTCCTCCGTTTCCGACAGCGGCAGCCTGCCCAGCAGAGTAGCATCTCCCGTCTTTGCGAACTCCATCAGCTGTTTGATGAAATACTCCTGGTCGGGGGTGGGCGGTATGTTGTGCAGCACCTCGTTCTTGTCCGGCCTGTCCACGCCCACGTCCTCCGCCGTGCGGTAGTCGGTTATCTCGTTGTAGAACGCCGCCAGCTCCGGCACCTTGATGAAGTAGCGGAAGCGTTCTTTCTGCACGATGTTGTTCGTCACGTTGAACTCGAAGTCCGTCGTCTTCTTGGCGAATATCGCCGCCCATGCGTCGAAGCATCGGATGTCCTGCCTTTCCAGCTCCTTCGGGCGGAGGTACTTGAACAGCAGGTACAGCTCCGTCAGCGAGTTGCTGATGGTCGTGCCCGACAGGAACGTCGCCCCCAAGTCCTTTCCCGTCCGCTCCTGAATGGTGCGGATGGCGAACAGTAGGTTCAGTGCCTTCTGGCTGCCCTCCGAGTTGCCCAGCCCCGCCACGCGGTCGTGCCGGGTGTTGAATGTCAGGTTCTTGAACTGGTGGCTCTCGTCCACGAAGAGGTGGTCGATACCCATCTGCCTGAAGTCCGCCACGTCGTCCGTCCTTGACTTTATCGCGTGCTCCACCTTCTCCAGCTTGGCCGTCAGGTTGAACTTGCGCTTCTCCAATCCCCTCAGCATGGCGCGCGACACGTCCTTGCCCTGCGAGCGGAGCACCTCCAGATTTTCCTCCACCGTGTCCAGCTCCGCCTGCAATATCCGCTGTTGCAGTTCCGGCGACTGCGGAATCTTCCCGAACTGGTCGTGGCTCATGATGACGCAGTCCCAGTCGTTGTTCCGTATGTCGTTGAAGAAGCGCACGCGGTTTGCCGCCTCGAAGTCCTTCTCCGAAGCGTACAGTACGCGGGCGTTGGGGTATGCCTTGCGGTAGGTCTCCGCTATCTCGCGCACATTGGCTTTCAGTCCGATTATCATCGGCTTGTGTACCAGCCCCAGACGCTTCATCTCGTGTGCTGACACGCACATTATCAGCGTCTTGCCGGTTCCCACCTCGTGGTCGGCTATTCCCCCGCCGTTCTGTTTCAGCATCCAGATGCAGTCCTTCTGGCTGGGGTACAGGTCGGTGATTCCCAGCCCTTTCAGGTCGAGTCCGGGAAAGGTCTGGTGCGAGCCGTCATATTTCGGACGCACGAAGCAGTTGAACTTGTTGTTGTACATGTCCGTCAGCCGTTTCTTGAACTCCGGCGACTGTTCCTCCAGCCATTCCGTGAATCCGTTGCGGATTTCGTCAATCTTGGCGTTGGCGAGTTGTATGCCCTCGCTGTCGCGTGCCTTTATGTCGTTACCGTTCTCGTCCTCGCCGACTTTCTTCATCATGTCCGGGCAGGTGTTGTGCAGGGCGTGTTTCAGCAGGTGCATCCCGTCATAGTGGCGGTAATATCCCTTGACCAGAAACTCGTCGGTGATTTTCATCGTCCTGTGGCTGCACGCCACCGAATACTCGTCGAGGCTCTCCGAGTAGCCTATCTTCACGTCCGTATCGAACAGGCGGCTCATGTAGGCGGCATACACCCCCGTGGGTATCCACCGCTCCCCGAAGTTGAAGTCAAGGTCTTCAAACGGGATTTGTTCGGGGATGTTCTCGCGTAAAGCCTCCAGAGCCTCCCGTGCCTGCGGCATCATTTCGTCCCCCTCGTGTCCCTTTACCCATTCCTCCATCTCCCTCGCTTTCACTACCACGTTACCGGCAATGAAGCGGTCGGCTATCTCGTAACCCTCTGCCAGCGGATTGTAGTACACCCTGCCTTTCAACGCTTCCAGCATGTCCGTCCGTGCCATGTCGCACAGGGATTCCATATACGGCAGGTTCACCCCGCCGTAGCGGTTGAGCGAGGCGGACAGGGCTTCCTCCGGCGATTCCGCCATGACGGTCGTTTCCTGCGAAAAGGAAACGGGATGGTCGAATATGTCCGCCTTCACCATCGTACCGCCCTCGCTGCGTTCCAGTGCCAGCATGTTGCGCCCGGAGGCGTCCATCATCAGCAGTTTCACGTTCTGTCTGGCGTTCAGGCAGCCGTAGCGCATCGTGAACTCGTCATAGTAGGTGTTCAGGTGGCGGCGGAGCATGTCGTTTGCCTCCTGCCGTTCCGCCTCCTGTGCATAGAGCCGCTCGTAGGTGTCGCGCATCGAGATGTACAGCTGCGCTTTCTCCTTCTGCATACCCTCCATGTCCAGCGGATGGAAGGTTGCCCCGTAGCGGGTCACGTCCTTCAGCACGCCCACCTGATAGCGCACGCCCTGCGTGTGTACCCATGCCAGCGAGCCGTCCTTCAGGTGCGGCTCCAGCGGTCGGCTGTACGGACGGGGCATCATTTCCTCCTCCCGCTTGCGCTGCCTCTCTTCCGGTGTCAGGGCGGCTTCCTCCGCACGGAGGGCTTTCTCCACTTCCGCTATCCGTCTGTCGCGTTCCGCCTCGAATCCGTTTTCTATCGGATAGACCGCCGTAGCAGCAGTACCTTGCGGTTCTTCTATTTTCCCCACATGGACTTTTTCTCTTTGCGCCTCCGATGTCCCGACTGTCCGTTTGACGGCATTGGCTTCCATCTTCGTCTTTCCCAGCCGGCGCAGTTCCGCCCGTTGTTCCGGCGTGAGCGACATCATCGTTTCATAGAATCCATTGATGGGCGGATTTGTTTCCCAGTCGAGGCTGCGGTAAACGGCGTCCTCCGGGTCACCGTCCTCTTGTAGCGGTATCCTGTCCTCTGCTTTCGGTGCGGTCGTTTCCACCGGGGCAGCTTCCACCTCTGCTGTGCCACGGATGATTTCCTCCATTTCCTTTGCCTCTTCCGGGGTAATGGCGGCACCTGCCTCCGTCTTTCCTTTGTCCGCTTCCATTCCCGTACCGTCCTCCGGCAGCACGAACAGCGATGCCTGTACCGGTTTCTTCGGCTTGGACTTGCTGCCCTTCTTCCGCTCCGGCTTCAGTCCGCGTTCCGCCAGCCGCCTTTCCTCCTGCGTGTAGCCGAACAGGTCGTACAAATCCATAACCGGGGCTTCCGGATGTCCGGTTTCCACTGTATGGGCTGTGGCTTTTGCAGGCCGGGCTTGCGGCTGCACTCGGTTCTCTTCTCTTTTCGCGTCCGTCAGTTCATCCGTACCTGAAAGGGAATTTTCTCTTTTCACCTCAACACCGGAAGATTGCACGGCAATGTTCTGCCTTGTTTCTGGTTTTTCATGCCCGATGCCGTTGTAGCGTTCCAAGTCCAGCCGTACCGACAAGTCTTCCGAAAGCATTTTATACAAATCCATCGCTATACCTTCCACACCGCCGCTGTGCGTGTATATCATGGCGGGCTTGCCGTAGGGGTCGGTATCCCTTTTCGTTTCGGTATGGATGATACGTTCCGGGTGGTCAAGGAAATATTCATTGGTAACGAGTCCGGTATGGTTGCTTCTGACCGTCCGGGTAAATAGTCTGTCCTCTTCCGAAAGTTCCTCTTTTCTTTCATTCTTTTGCAGGATTATCAGGTCGCACCCTACCTCCGTGTTGGCATTTTCCGAGAACAGGTTGTTCGGCAGACGGATGGCGGACAACAGGTCCGCCTGCTTCATCATCAGGTAGCGCGTGCCTCCATTGCCTTCCGTATTCAGTACGTTCTGCGAGGTGATGAATGCCACAATGCCGCCGTCACGCACCGCGTCCAGCCCTTTCAGGAAGAAATACGTATGCACTTTCTTCGCCGCTATCCGGTGCATGACCGACTTTTTCTCGTATTCTGCGTCAAACACGGCGATGTCCCCGAAGGGTATGTTGGAGATGGCAAGGTCAAAATGGTTCAGGAAAGACTTCTCTATCTTCTCGAAGCCCTCCGTGCGTATCTTCTGCTGCGGGTACAGGTGTCCGAGCATCTTGCCCGTCAGCAGGTCTTTCTCGAATGCCATCACCTCCGCCTGCAGGTTGTTCGACAGCACCGGGCTGATAAACGCGCCTATGCCCGCCGACGGCTCCAGCACGAGATTCGGGCGCACCTTGCGGTCGTGCAGCACGTCCGCTATGGTGTCCGTGACGGGTTGCGGAGTGTAGAATGCCGTCAGCACCGAGGCTTTCAGCGAATCCGTATAGCGCTTGTACTCCATGTCGTCCCGGCTGTTTTCCCGGATGATACGGTGCAGCTCCACCGTAGGGGCGAACAGTTCGAGGTCGGATTTCGCCCAGTGTACGGCATCCGTCAGCTCCCGTGCCGGGTTCAGTATGCACTTCAGTCCCCCGAAGCCGCAGTACCGCCCCAGCAGCACGCGCTCCCTTTCGGTGGGCGTGCGCCCTTCCCGGTCGAGCGTGAATGCCGTCCGTATCGCCTCGATGTTGTCCCTCAGCTTCTGTTTCCTATTGAATGTCATAGGACTCCAGATAAAGCATGACGGTTCCGGTCAGCTCCGTGTAGAGCAGGTTGTGGTCGGGCGACAGGGCGAAGGTGTCGTCCGGCGTGTCGTAACCGCCGAGCAGGTTTTTCAGATAGGGGAAGAGTTTCCGGCAGAACGCCTCGCGGTCGGATGCCGCCACCTCGTCGGCGAACTCGTTCTCCACCACCTCGTACAGCAGGGCGTAGGAGGAGAAGTGGAGTCCTTCGAGCAGGACGCGCATGGCTTCCTCCTGTGCGGCTTCCGTGGAGCTTCCCTCCAGCCTTGCCTTCTCGAAGGTTTCGGCGGCGGCTTCCTCCCTTCCGGTTATAAACTCGGTATCAATTACTTTGTCGGGATGGTATTTTCTCAGGTAGTCCAGCAGGTACAGTCCGTAGTAGGACAGTTCCGCCGGAGCGGTTCTCTTGTTCTGTTTCATTTTCTGATGGATTTAGTGGATGAATGATTTTGGAAAGGAAATAAAAGGCACCCGGTATCCCTCCGGGTGCCGCCACTAAATCCATGTGAATAAAGAGTATCAACGGATTGAAACAGATTATGACATGGTTCAGTGGCAAAAATAATGCATTATTTTCGTTTTCCTTTCATGTTCGTGCCTTTTCTTGCGCCTTTGGCTTCGGGAAAGATGAAGTTCGTGTTGAAGTCAGCGTCGAAGGCGACCGCCGCGCTGAACGGCTTGCCCTGCCTGCTCTTGAAGCCGCCGAGGACTTCCGTCTTTCCTTTTGCCAGCAAATCGGTCATCTCCCCGTCGGTAAGTGTCTTTCCGGCTATCTGGCGGAATACGGGCAGGGAGCAGTCCGGATTGTCGCAGCGCACCACCTTGCCGTAAAACTGCATCGTGCCCTTGCCGCACTTGGGGCAGATGCAGCCCGAAGCCTTGTGCCCGAAAATACGGTCACACGCAAGCAAGTCCGTGGTGATCTTTCGGGTATAGCTTTCTATGTCCCTTATGAAAGCCTCATGCGGTGTCTTTCCTTTCTCAATCTCCGCCAGCTCAGCTTCCCACTGCCCGGTCATTTCCACATCGGCGATGTCCATGTCTTTTACAATGGAATACAGGGCGAGTCCTTTCTCCGTCGGTACCAGCGACTTCTTCACGCGCACCATGTATTCCCTTCTGAGCAGCGTTTCGATGATGGCGGCACGGGTGGCGGGTGTGCCGATGCCGCAATCCTTCAGGGCTTGGCGTACCTCCTCATCCTCCACATCCTCGCGTCCGGCGGTTTCCATCGCTGCCAGCAGCGAGCTTTCCGTGTGCAGCGGTTTCGGTCGGGTCATGCCCGAACTCATCGAGCATCCCGCCATCACCAGTGTGTCACCTTCCGTCCAGTCCGGCAATGCCGTATTCCCGTTGTCCTCACTATACTCTCCGTACACGCCGCGCCAGCCTGCCTTGCACACAATGCAACCTTTCGCCTCAAACGTCAGGCCCTCGCATCTTTCGCCTGCGTCCGGCACCACCTCCGCTACTACGGTAGCCGTATCCTTCACACATTCCTCCGAAAATGCCTCTACCATGCGTCCGGCAATCATGTCGTAGATAATCTGCTCGTTCTTATAGAGGGCAAGCGGTCGGTTCGGCGTTACCAGCAAGGCATGGTGGTCGGTTACTTTCGAGGCATCCACGCTCCGGCGGTTCAGTCCGTCCAAGTTCACGATTTTATCCGAAAGTGTGGAGTGGCTTGCCAGCCGCTCAAGCAGCAGGGGCACTTCGGCAAACACATCTTCCGGAATATGGCGGCTCGATGTTCTCGGATAGGTGACGAGCTTCGCCTCATAGAGTTTCTGCACCAGTTCCAGCGTCTGTTCTGCCGTAAAGCCGTGCTTCGTGTTCGCTTCCTTTTGCAATGTGGTCAGGTCGTACAGCAGCGGAGGGTTCTCCACCTTCTGCTTCTTTTCGACCTTGGTCACGGTGGCGCACATCTTCGCCTTTACCTTATTATATAGTATAGCTGCCTCGTTCTTGTCCTGCCATTTCTTCACGGAAGCGAATTTCACCACCGTACCCGCATTTGCCGATGGCACGGAGAAATGCAGCTGGTGTACCGGCTCCGGCGTAAAGCGTCTGTTTTCCCGGTACCGCTTGCAGACCATTGCCAGCGTGGGTGTCTGTACGCGTCCCACGGAATACGTTCCCCGCCCGGCGGCGACGGTCAGCGCCTGCGTGCCGTTGATGCCCACCAGCCAGTCCGCCTCGCTGCGTGCCTTTGCCGCCAGATACAGGTCGTCATATTCATGCCCGTCCTTCAGTTCCTTCAATCCCTTGCGGATGGCAGTGTCCGTAAGCGAGCTTATCCACAGTCGGCGGAAGGGCAGCGTACAGCCCGTATAGGCATACAGGTATCTGAATATCAGTTCCCCTTCGCGTGCGCAGTCCGTTGCCACGATGATGCCCTCGCTTTCCTGCCACAGCTTCGTTATCACCTTTATCTGCTTCACCGCTGCCGCGTCCGCCTTATAGCCCTTGTCCGTCTTTACCTGTCGGGGAATCAGCATGAACTCTTCCGGTATCACGGGCAGGCTGTCCCTGCGGAAGCCCTTGAAGCCGTACCCGTCAGGCAGGGCGGGTTGCACCAGATGCCCCAATGCCCATGTCACATGGTAGCCGTTTCCCGTATAATATCCTTCCTCTTTTCTTGTCGCTCCGGTGATGCGTGCTATCTCACGCGCCACGCTCGGTTTTTCTGCCAGTATGGTAATCATATATTTCCTGTTTTAGTCGTTGATACTATTGTTTCTTGTGGAATGGAACGGGGTACGCCGGTGTCCGTGGGATATGCAGGGCATGGCGCATGAAGCCCCGTTTCATTCCGTTGTTTATTCTCTTTTAATTTTTTATGGATTCAGTGGCGGCACTCAGGAAACCTTCATGCCTTTGGATTTCTTCGTCTGCTGCTTCTGCTGGGCGTCGTCCTTCGGGGCGGTCTGTCCCTGCGTAAGCGGCTCCTTCAGGTGCTTGGTCGCCTCGTTGGTCTTGCCCTCGTTGTTCACGGCGAGCTGCGTGCGGCTCTCATTCGACGGGGCGACGGTCTGCGCGAGGTCGGGATTTTCCGAATAGGTCAGCGGTCTGCCTTTCTCGCGGTCGAACTTCAGATATTTCGTGCAGGGCTGTCCTTGGTCGTCCTTCGCGTTGGCGAGCACCACAGTCTTGCCCGCCACATAGTCTGCTTTCTGCTGTTCGGTAAATATGTCGTCCTTCCATTTCCCTATCGGGCGGATGCTGCCGTCCTCGTTTGTCCACGAGCGGTTGCGGCGTTGTCCGTTCTCCTGACTCCAAGCCTCCTTTTGCTGTTGTCCCGCTGTGTCGGGGTTCTCCTGCTTCTTTTCCTGCCCGTTCCCCTGACGTTGCGACTGTTGTTGTCGTGGCTGCCCCGGCACAAACTCCACATCACGCCTGTCGGCGTTCACCTGCAAGAGTGCCTCGAACTTGCGCCCGTTCCTGAGCGTTACCTCCTTGGGCAGTGCAAATCCCGCACGCAGGATGTCCTTTTCCTGTTCTGACAGTTCCGTCAGTCCGATTCTGTCAGGAATACGTACCTTGCTTGCCGGAATGTCCACGATTTCATTTGTCAGACGGTCGATGCTGATGTACGACGGGCGCATCTCTCCGGTTTTCGTATCTGCCACATCTACCAGCCTGCCCAGATTGCCCGTCTGCTTCAGGTTCTTCTTGTCCTCGTCCGTGAAAGTGTAACCGTTGTGGGGGATGTCAAGCCTCGGCTCATGGCGCACGAAATGGGGTGCGAGCTTCAGTTTGCCGTCTTCCGTCTTCTGGAACGATAGGCGGGCTTGCAGCTCATAACTATCTCCGCCGAAGGTCGGGTTCACCGTCACCAAATCCGTCTTGCCGTAGTTCATCAGGGCTTTCATGTCCTTTTCGGACAGATTCTCTTTTTTCACCCCGAACCGTTCCAGTTCCTTCCAGTCCACGTCGCCGTCCGCTATCAGGTTCGGTCTTTGCGTCTTCGCCTGCGGTTGCTGTTCCTGATTTTCCTGTTTCATTTCTTCCATTTTCTCATTTGTTTGTTGTTCCATATCGTTTTCTTGGGTATTTTCTCTTTTCGCCTCTTCCGCTTCCGGCATCTGCCCCTCAATTTGTGCTTCCGACTGCTGTTCTGCTGCTCCGTCGGCTTTCTGCTCCACTTCTTCGGCGTTTTCTCTTTTCACCTCTTCCGCTTCCGGCATCTGCCCCTCAGTCTGTGCTTCCGACTGCTGTTGGTATGCCGAGGTGTCCACCTTGTGCGGAGCAAGCAGTTCAGCGTTTGCCGCAGGGTCTCTCAGCAGGTCCTTGATAACCGGAAGCAGTGCTTCCACCATGTCCGCTGCCACCCTGTAGAAGCCGAATCGTGTCGGTTCCTTGCACTGGCGGTAGAAGTTCTTGAAGAAATTGTCAATCGCATCCCCATGGCGGTCGAAGTGGAGGAACTCCTGCGAATGTTCCGCCTTTGCCTGTGCCCTCTTGGGATACCCCTTGCCGTCCAGCCCGGCAACCACGCTGATTTCGCCCGTCTTTTCGTCTCGGACGACCAGCACATCCTCTTCCTTTTTCTTTTTCTGTTCCATTGATTGATTTATTTTATTGGTTATTGAACAAGCCTGTCGGCAACCACCCATACAGGCATTTTTTCTTTTCGTCTTGAAAAATTCCCTATCATAAGCGACTTGCCGTGCGCCTGCCTCCTTTCTTCTCTTTGGTCTTGCCCGGTGATTTCTTCCCTGTGCCTTCCTTTATCTTCAGCACTTTCCCACCGTCCAGTACCACCTCTTCCATGTTCCGACTGATGAACTCCAGTACGTCCGACTCCTTGTAGTAGCTCTTACGGCTGATGCGCCGGCTTTTGAGTCCGTACTCGCTGCGGAAGCGTTGGAGCGACCTCTTGCTGGTACGCAGCATCTCGCACAGGTCTTGGTTGTCATACATCCGTTCCCCGTCCAAGTACTTCACCCCGGAAGCATCCTTGTTTATCAGTACCGATATGATACCGTCCAACCGGTCAATCCGTCCCATGATGCGCTGCATCCATTCCTCGAACAAGTCCTTACCAACAGTTTCCATCATCCGCCTCCTTTCTTGTCATCAGGTAGTTATGCTTGAACTCTTCCAGCGTCTTCGGGTTGCAGCGGACAATTTTCCGTCTCACGCATTCCTCCAGATCCGCCAGCCTGTACCGGCACTTGCTTCTTGCCATCATGTAGGGAATAGTCTTATCCTTGCGCATCCGTTGCAGTGTCCTCGTGCTGATTTTCAGCAGGTCCGCCGCCTCCTCGCTCGTCAGCAGGATTTCCGCTTCCTCTTTAGGCACGTTATCTTTCTTGAAAACATAGTCCGCTATCCGGTCTATCTTCTCCATCATCGTTTTCACGACCTCGTTGTCCATTGTTACTATTTCCATATTATTCCGTATTGGTTACATTGCAAAGGTGTGCAACTCCCTGAAGGTGCAATCCATAGTATTTCCATAGTAGGGAATGATTTTCCTCGTTTTTCTTCTATAATCCCCGTTTTCCCCGCATACGGGCACAAAAAAGCGGCTCCATCCGGCATTGAAGCACGGATGAAGCCGCCCCAAAAGGTCGGTCATTAAATATGTAATAGAATCAGGTCACACCGTCTTTCCAAGAAACACCCCTGTAACAGACAACGCCCCCAGTTGTATCATCTTTCGTTGCAGTTGCCTGAAACTCTCCCCGGTCGTAAGCACATCGTTCAGCAGGAGCACGTATCTGCCCTTGATATACCTCCGTATGAATTGCAGATTTCCGAGCGTATCTTTGCCATTTTCCCTACCTTTCAATTGCTTGCGGTCTTCCACAACCCATATAACCTTGAATCCGTCCGTGACGCCCAGTCATTTCGACAGATAGTAGCACACCACCGGAAAGCGTTTCCACTGTCTTTCCCTTGTCGATGCCGGTATCAGTACCATATCTTCTTTCCTGTCATTGAAGCCCGTATATTTTAGGCAAAGTTCTGCAAACTCACCCATATCTGCCGCAAGGAAATACATCATACCTTCCTCCCTGATAATTACTGTCAGTTCAGATTTCGGCTTTTCCCGGCAGAACAGACTTTCGCAATAGCTCATCCCCATGCCATACCGATGCCGTACATTCCTCGTTGCAGAATTACACTTCCAGCTCTTCGGACAAATCAAAATCTTCCACCATGCCGTTTCAGTTTTCTACAATATGTTTTAAGGAAAGATAAGTTACACATTATTATTTTACGAATCACTATACGTCCATTTTTACGTTTTTTTTAGTTTATCTGAAAACACGTGTCGGAACAGCCTCCTGCAAAGAAGACTGCCCCGACACGCATATCCGTCATATTCGGCGGTTTCAATTCCAGCCCTTTCTCTTTTCACCGGTCATACAGAGAATGACCGTATTCTTTTTTGCCTCAAATGACTCCGACAGTCTCCGTGCCGCCCATCTTCTGAATGCCTCGCACTTCAGTCCCTTCATGCGGAATCCCAGTGCGACGATGGTTTCCAACCCGTAAAGGTCAGTACTGCAATTTTTTCCGTTATAGATGAAATGCTCCACTCGTACATCCGTGTATTCGTCAAAATCCCCCGTATTTGCCAGAGATTTCAGTCCGGCATTCACTGACTGTACGAACACATCGTATGTCCGTGCAATGTCACATTTCGACAGCCATACTTCTCCGTTCTCATCCGTTTCTATCCTCACGGTAACTTTTTCGGGAGCGTTGCGGTCATATTCTATTTCAAAATTTCCAATCTTTACCATAAGCAGGCATGTTTATGTAAGTACCATAAAATCAGATTGCAGTTTCCAGCTCTTCAGCAAGAGCCTCCATATCCTTCCTTATCTTCTCATTTGTTATGCGGGCATATATTTGCGTTGTTTCGATGTTCGTATGCCCCAACATCTTCGATACCGTTTCAATCGGTACGCCCTTGGCCAGCGTGGTGGTCGTGGCAAACGTGTGCCGGGCAAGGTGAAAGGTAATGTTTTTATTTATGCCGCACAAATCTGCAATCTCTTTTAAATAAGAATTAAGTTTTTGGTTACTTAATACGGGCAGAAGCTGTCCTTTCGGGAGCTGTCCTTCATACTTCTGGAGAAGCATCTGCGGAATTTTCAACAGCGGCACGTTTACCGGAGTGTCCGTCTTGTGCCGGTGTATCATAATCCAGGGCTTTCCGTCAAACGAGATTTTGATGTCACCTGCCTTCAGTTCTTTCACGTCCACATACGACAATCCCGTATAGCATGAGAACAGGAACACGTCCCTTACCTGTTCGAGCCTCTTGGTCGGGAACTTCTTCTTCATTATCTTTTGCAGTTCCGCATCCGTCAGATACCCCCTGTCCACCCGCTTCAGTCTGATTTTGTAGTTCGAGAACGGGTCGGTGTAAATCCAGCCATTGTTTTTGGCGATGATTACAATCATCTTGAATGTCTGCATGAATTTTGCCGTTGTGTTCTCATTGCATTTGCTTTCCGTTCTCAGATAGTTCTCAAAGTCCGTGATGAACATGTGATTGATTTCTTTCAGCGAAATATCCGAAATATTATATTTCGCCTTCATAAACTCTTCCAGCCTGCGGTAGCAACGGTCATACTTCGCAAGAGTGGCAGGGGTCTTGCTGATACCGACCAGTTTCCTTGCGTCATCGTTGTGTTTTTTGAACAGTTCCAGCAGCGTCCTCTGTTTCGCCGTTATCCCAAGAAAAGCATTGCGCACTTTCTCCACTGTGACAAATGACTCATGAACTTCAATGTCCCGATAATGGTTTTTCAACGAAGTGCGGATGTCTTCCAGCGTTTCGTTCAGCTGACGTGCTTTCAGGGTATTACCTTTCGCCTTACATAAAACCGTGTCCCAAGCATCCGGTTTGATGTTCAATTTAGAACTGAACTGTGAGATTTCACCGTTCAATGACAGACGAATCATGATGCAAACCGTTCCGTCTTTGTTTACCTGATTCTTTCTAAGATAGAACAGAATCTTAAATGTACTTTTACCCATATCCTATTTTAATTTTTAGTTCCGATACAATGGGGGTAATGACTTCCCGTTGCAAAGGAAAAACAAATAATTTGGTTACGAGCAGACATTTGAATGTCAATGAGCGACAAATCAGAAACTTACATCGAAAATCGTTACTATTTTCATAGGCTGATTTTTAGTAACGATTTAGTAACGGAACCTTGTCAGAAGTAGGCTTTTCCATGTCTTTTGGTTGTCCGCCGACTAAATAGAAAAAGTCCCGTAAAACATTGATTTTACGGGACTTGTCTTAATTTGACTACCTAATGTCTTAGGTTTCAGCGGAGAGACAGGCTCTCGAACTTATACTTTCACAGAATCTCATAAAACCGCAAACAACTGATAATCAAGTGCAAATTACAACATAGAGTAAAACTAAATGTTTCTAAATGTCTTTTGCTATCTCAATAATTGGGTGTATATTTGGGTGTAGAATTTCAAACGCACCCAATTATGAATATCAAGCGCAACATCATTTTTGCATTGGAGAGCCGGAAAAAGAACGGTGTGCCAATCGTAGAGAACGTACCCATCCGTATGCGTGTCATCTTTGCCAGCCAACGCATCGAGTTTACAACGGGCTACCGGATTGACGTAGCCAAATGGGATGCAGACAAGCAGCGGGTAAAGAACGGATGTACCAACAAGCTAAAGCAAAGTGCAGCCGAAATCAATACGGACTTGCTGAAATACTATGCCGAAATCCAGAATATTTTCAAGGAATTTGAGGTGCAGGAGGTCATGCCAACGACCCAACAGTTGAAGGAAGCTTTCAACATGAGAATGAAAGACACCAGCGAAGAACAGCCGGAAGAAGCCCCTGTCAGCTTTTGGGAGGTATTCGATGAGTTTGTAAAAGAGTGCGGTAACCAGAATAACTGGACGGCATCCACCTATGAAAAATTTGCAGCAGTGAGGAACCACCTCAAAGAGTTCAAGGAGGATGCAACGTTCAACTATTTCGACGAGTTTGGATTGAACGAATACGTCAACTTCCTGCGTGATACCAAGGATATGAGAAACAGCACCATCGGCAAGCAAATGGGATTCCTCAAATGGTTCCTGCGCTGGAGCTTCAAGAAAGGACATCATCAGAACATTGCATACGATACATTCAAACCGAAACTGAAAACCACCTCGAAAAAAGTAATCTTCCTGACTTGGGATGAACTGAACAAGCTGAAAGACTACCAGATACCCAAGGATAAGCAATACCTGGAACGTGTGCGTGATGTTTTCCTGTTCTGCTGCTTTACGAGTTTGCGGTATTCGGATGTTCGCAATCTGAAAAGAAGCGATGTGAAGTCCGACCACATCGAAATAACCACAGTCAAGACTGCCGACAGCCTGACGATTGAACTGAACAAATACAGCAAAGCCATACTGGACAAATACAAGGACATCCATTTCGAGAATTACATGGCTCTGCCCGTCATCAGCAACCAGAAGATGAACGATTACCTGAAAGAGCTGGGCGAACTGGCAGAAATCAACGAGCCTGTACGGGAAACCTACTACAAGGGAAATGAACGTATTGATGAAGTCACACCCAAATACGCTTTGCTCAGTACCCATGCAGGAAGAAGGACATTCATCTGCAATGCGCTGGCTCTCGGAATCCCGGCACAGGTAGTCATGAAATGGACGGGACACAGCGACTACAAGGCTATGAAACCCTACATTGACA
>ERZ772937.125-NODE-125-length-70211-cov-3.961186_pt1 | contig 70211 bp, 65 predicted proteins | sample MGYA00512113_ERZ772937 | MGnify/ENA primary metagenome ERZ772937 (study PRJEB29015, sample SAMEA2737649) | human gut metagenome | biome: human gut; feature: human-associated habitat; material: faeces | place: China | collected 2012 ... | reverse complement strand
AAGGGATGCTGACGAACGAAGAGGTTATCGAAGAATTACTGAAAATAGCCCGTGAGATCGTTTTCGGCGAAAAGGCCGGCGAGTCGCTTAATCTGAACAGCGAAGAACTTGCCTTTTATGATGCGTTGACCAAGCCTGAGGCTGTAAAAGATTTCTATTCCAACGATCAGTTGATCGCTATTACACGTGAGCTGACGGATGCACTCCGGCGTAACAAAACGATCGACTGGAATATGAAGGAGAGTGCTCGTGCCGGAATGCGGCGTATTGTCAAACGGTTGTTGAAAAAGTATGATTATCCGCCTGCAGGGCAGGAAGATGCTTTGAATACGATTATGGAGCAGTGTAAGAAGTGGAACGAAAATAATTGAATGGGATAGCTATGGGTAAGTTGGAAGAGTCGTATAGAAGAGTTGCATAATGATTTTGCAAGATAAGTAATACGCGCCTGTTAACTCTGATTAGATAACAGGCGCGTATGATTATTTTGTAATGTCTAATTCCTTTTGGAACTGCTTTGCTTTTTGCCGGATATCTTCTGCTTCCTGCTTTCGGATAACGCTACGTTGTTGATTCTCGATTGCTTCCCGGACGGCTGTTTCGTAACGCTCAACTTGTTGCCGGAGCGAGCGACGGTCTGCGCGGCGTTCGGAATCGTAGAAGAGGGCGTTCAGGTTGCGCAATTTTTGCTCGTCGATGTCGCCCATCATTTGAACGTAACGGTATTTCAATTCCGTATCACGCAGGTTGGCAATACGGTCGTATAATTTAGTAATATGGATGCCGCCGCAGAGAATCACGATGAAAGAGATCGCCATATAGAGTAGTGCCCACGAGGTGTTGAAGTCGATGACGTGGATATGCCGTTGGGCTGCGGGTTGCGCAGGATGAGCGACGGCCGCAATAATTTTCTCGGTATGGTTTTCAGTCTCTTTTCCGATAGTTGTAATGCGGTCTGCAAGTTCCATGCGTACCCGTTCGACATTCGTGCGGGTGAATTGGGCCGTTTCGAGCAGTCGGGCGATTTTATCATCCGTTGTTACTGGAGCTGGGGCGGATATGTTGCGGTCGTCTATTCTGCGGCTGAGGGAGGTGAGTTGTTTTCTCAGTTCTTCGAAAAGTTCGATAATCGTGTTCGTGTCCATAAATAATAGGTATTGTCGATTAAAGTCGGTGTTGTTTTCTCTTTTTGCGCAGTCGTTCCTGAAGGCGCCGTTCTTCGTCCGCATCGTAGACCGGTTGCAGAAGATCTTCGAGCAGGTGACTGAACGATGCGACCGGATTGCTTACAGAACCGCGTTCGTTTGCGGAGAGTGCTTGTCGGCGGTTCAGGCTCAGCGCATGGTCGATTTTGGAGAAACTGAACTGCCGGTCGATTTTCGAACCGTTGAACGGGTAGCCGTTCCTGGCGAAGACGACGCCTTGTACGTCGGATGTGCCGCCGCGCATCCGGAACTCGGTAGCGATCCCTTCGTGCCGCAGCGCTGCCGTCAACTCCGGCCAGTCGCGGCAGCGGGGTACGGCGTCGCGCAGCGCGTGGAAAATTTCATATTTCGTTTTGTCCGGTTCGCGCAGGCGGTGCTCCTTGACATTCTCTTTGCCCGATGCGAAGTAGAGCCCATGCCGGACGGTCAGCTCCTTGCAGAGTCGCTCCGAACGGTAGCGGTCGTTGCGGTCGGAGACGGTACGGCCGTCGTTGTCCACCCGGTTGAAAAGGATATGCAGATGGGGATGTTCCCGGTCGCGGTGGCGGGCGATGATGAACTGCGTGTTTCGGATGCCCATGCCGGAGAGATACTCCGCGGCGATTCCGACCATCCGCCTGTTGTCGAGCCGTGCGGCGTCCTGTGCCGAAAAGGCGAGGACGATGTGGCCGACGGGCTTCGAAAGATGCGGATTCAGTGCCGCCTGCATTCGGAAGCTGCGGACGATGGAATCCCGGTCTTTCATCCGGACGCCCAGTCCGGCGAGCAATTCGGCGTCTTTTCCTTTGTCAAGGACGTAATCGACGGCTCCGCCGAACGAACCGCCTTTCGATATTTTGGCAATCATGGTTATTCGTTAATTTGATCTATTAGCGTATCTATCTTTTCGATCAGAGCTGTGCACTCCGCCGCTGCCTGAACATATCCGGCGGAGTTGGCTTTTCGGGCGAGCTGATTGAGGTTGTTGGCCATACCGGCGAGCTGCCGCAGCAGGGTCATCTGTTCTGCCGTGAGGCGCTGGCGGACGACGCTCCTTGAGAGCGCCGTCCGGGCGTATTCGGCCCAGGTGAGACCTGCCGCCCGCGCCTTGCCGCGCAGGGCGTAGTAGTCTGCTGCGGCCATCTTCACGGTCAGCCGCTCCTTGAGCTTTTCGCTTGCGGATTTGGGCGGACGTCCGCCTTTGGGATTCTTTTTCATTATATCCATTTGAGACCAGCGGGATGAATCTGCAAGGGTTTCGGGGCACCCGAAACATAAACTTGCTCTCTTAAAACCCGGAATGTTACTCCGCGGCGGCCGATGTCAGTTTTTGTCCGAACATCTCCATTTCGCGGCCGATGACTGTCTCGGAGAACTTGGCGTAGTGGCGCGTCATGTTGGTGTTCGAGTGGCCGAGAATCTTGGCTAGAACGTCAATCGGCATGCCGTATTCGACGGCCATGCAGGCGAAGGTGTGGCGGGCAACGTGGGTGGTCAGCACTTTGTTGATGCCGCACACGGCTGCTATCTCTTTCAGGTACGCGTTCATCTTTTGGTTACTCGGCGTAGGGAGCACCCGTGAGCGTGCGACGCATACTTCGTCGTGCTCGTAGCGGCGCAGGATTTCGAGTGTGGCCGGGAGTAGCGGGATACGGCTCATCACGGAGGTCTTCTCGCGGGGCTTGTGAATCCACCAGCGGCCTTCGTCGTCCTGCGAGAGGTGCTCGCGCCGCAGGTGGTCGGCATCGGCGAAGGCCAGCCCCGTCAGACAGCAGAAGACGAAGACGTCGCGGATGCGGGCCAGCCGGTGGTCGAGCGCCTTGCGGCTCAGTAGTTCCAGTTCATGCGCCGTGAGGTGCTCCTTGGCCTGCACCTCGTCTTCTTTGAGTTTATAGTAGCGGAACGGATTTTTCGTGATCCACTCGTTGCGCAGGCAGTAGAGGACGAAGTTGCGCAGACAGTCCATGACGGCGACCGCCCCGTTGTGGCGGCAGCGGTGGGCGGTTTGCAGGAAGAGGTTGAAGCCGTCCAGAAACTCGTAGTTCATCCGTTCAACGGGAATATCCTCGGCTTTGCCGCGTTGGGCGAGATACTGTTTGAGGTAGCGCAGCAGCCGCTCGTACTTGTCTGCCGTGCGCTGCGTGATGCGCACGCCCACTTCGGTCGTTCTTTTCGCATTAGGAAAAGGATGGTAAAAGTTTCTTGTCTCATAACTCGTGACATTTTAAGGATTGACAAAACGTCTGCAAGGAAACTTTATTGCGGTGTAAAACGCAGCAAAACAATGTATTGCGGGCTAAAAAGGTGGCAATCCCGTTTTCGGAAGCCCAAATCGGCTCTGCCCACCTTTTTGCCACCCTGCGGTTTTCTACGGGTTGCTTTCCGCTTCCGGCTCGGGGAATCGGTCGAAACCTTTGTAAGATGGTGATAACCAGCCCCCCCCCTACCGGACGGGCGACAAAAAAAGGAGCCTCGGAAAAGGCTCCTTTGTGCGGATAAAGGGACTCGAACCCCCACGCCGTAAGGCATCAGATCCTAAGTCTGACGTGGCTACCAATTACACCATATCCGCATCGGTAGGACAAAGGTAGATAAAAATTCACAAAACACAACCGGCACGGGCCATTATCCGGCTTTTTTGGTTACTTTTGTAAGTAATTTTTTAGACATGCCGCAACATATTACCCTTGTACTCACGCCGAAGCAGGCTGCCGATGCGACGTTTTACACCTCGCAGGCGGCGCGGCGCATGGGTGTCTCGGAGGCCGATATTGCTCTGGCGCGGGTCGTGAAACGGTCGATCGACGCCCGGCAGCGGCAGGTGAAGGTGAACCTGACGCTCGAAGTGTACGTCGACCGCGAGCCGCAGCCCGGGCCGGTGCATTTCGACTATCCGTCGGTCGACGGACGCACGGAGGTCGTGGTCGTGGGATCGGGACCTGCGGGGCTGTTCGCGGCGCTGCGGCTGATCGAACTGGGCCTGCGGCCCGTGATTCTGGAGCGCGGGCGCGACGTTTCGGCCCGCAAGCGCGACATCGCGCAGATCAACCGCAACGGCGCTGTGGACCCCGACTCGAACTACGCCTTCGGTGAAGGCGGAGCCGGGACCTTTTCCGACGGCAAGCTCTTCACCCGCAGCAAAAAACGCGGCGACTACAACAAGGCGTTGCAGACGCTGGTGTTTCACGGTGCGACGCCCGAAATTCTCTTCGAGGCCCATCCTCACATCGGAACCGACAAGCTGCCGGGCATCATGCAGCGTATCCGGCAGACGATTGTCGGAGCGGGCGGCGTGTTCCGTTTCGGGAGCCGCGTTACCGATTTGAAAATCGAAGGCGACCGGATAAAAGGCGTATGGTGCGGCGACGAACTGATCGAAGGAGCCGCCGTCGTGCTGGCTACGGGCCATTCGGCGCGCGATATTTACGAACTGCTCCACCGCCGCGGCGTGCGCGTCGAGGCCAAGCCCTTTGCCATGGGGGTGCGCATCGAGCATCCGCAGGCGCTGATCGACTCGATCCAATACCATTGCGAGACGCGCGGCGAGTACCTCCCGGCGGCCTCCTATTCGCTCGTGAGCCAGGAAAACGGCCGCGGGGTCTACTCGTTCTGCATGTGCCCGGGCGGATTCATCGTCCCGGCCATGACCGATGCCGCGGAGTCGGTGGTCAACGGCATGTCGCCCAGCGGCCGTACGTCGCCCTATGCCAATTCGGGGCTGGTCACGGAGGTCCGGCTTGCGGATTTCGAACATCTGCGTGCCGAATGGGGCGAGCTGGCGGGGCTGAAATTCCAGCAGCGGTTCGAAGAGTCGGCGCGGCAGCGGGGCGGGGAGCATCAGATCGCTCCGGCACAGCGGGTCGCCGATTTCGTGGCGGGACGCGCAAGCGGGTCGCTGCCCCGAACGTCGTACATTCCCGGTATCACGCCGTCGCGTCTGGACGAGTGGATGCCCGGCTTCATCGCGCAGGGACTGCGTCAGGGCATCGCGACCTTCGGCCGCCGGATGCGCGGGTACCTGACCAACGAAGCGGTGGTCGTGGGCGTGGAGTCGCGCACCTCGACGCCCGTGCGCGTGCCGCGCGACCCCGGGACGCTGATGCATCCCGAAACGAAGGGTTTGTTTCCCGCAGGAGAGGGGGCCGGTTACGCCGGCGGCATCATTTCTGCGGCGCTCGACGGCGAACGAATCGCCGAGGCGGTAAAAAATTATATTCGATAGCCGATGGAACCGAAAGTCAGCATTATCATTCCGGTCTACAATGTCGAGCCGTTTCTGGCCCGATGCCTGGACAGCGTGGTGGGACAGACTCTGCGCGGGATCGAGATCATCTGCGTCGACGACGGAAGTCCCGACCGGTCGATCGACATCCTGAACCGCTATGCGGCGCAGGACGACCGCATCCGGATCATTTCGCAGGAGAACCGCGGCCTGGGCGGCGCCCGCAACCGGGGATTCGACGCCGCGACGGGCGAATTCATCCTTTTCGTGGATTCCGACGACTGGATCGACCCGGCTTACTGCGAGCGGCTGTACGAGGCCGCCCGGGAGGCGGAGGCCGACATTGCCTGCGCCTCGATGCTGAAGATCAGACCCTCCTATTCGAAATGGACGATTCATTATACGGAGCGGCAGGTGGCTGCCGAAGCGCAGGAGAAATTTCGCCTCTGCCGCTGCCCGCCCGATTTCTATGTGATGAACAAGCTCCTGCGGCGCGAGATGCTGTTGCGGCTGGGACTGCGCTTTCGCGAACGGGTCTGTTACGAGGATGTGGAATATACGATGCGCCTGCTGGGCGAAGGGGGTGTTCTGGTGACGGTTCCCGATGTCGTTTACCGCTATGTGGTCAACGGGGCGTCGATTACCAAGAGCCGCCAGACGCCGAAAAAGCAGCAGGACAAATATCTGGCCCACAAAGCCTTCGTGGCCTACGCCGACGCCCGCGGAATACGTCTCGACGCGAGGTTCCGGCGCATTACCCGCCGTTCGTTCGGCCGCTGGGGACTTACGTGGCTGAAAATCAAGGAGTGCGGCGACCGGGAGACCTACCGGTTGTTCGATCTGATTCCGGTGTGGCGGAAACGTGTAACCGATAAACAAGCATGCGATGGACATTGATCTGGTATACCTTTGGGTCGATGGGAACGACCCTGTGTGGCTGACGAAGAAAAATGAATTTCTGCCGGCCGACAGGCAGGTGGACCCCCAGGTGGCGGGGGAGTGCCGCTACGTCGAGAACGACGAACTGCGTTATTCCCTGCGTTCGGTGGAGAAATTTGCGCCGTGGATACGCCGCGTCTATATTGTGACCGACGACCAGACGCCTGCGTGGCTCGATACGTCGAATCCGCGCATAAGGGTGGTTTCCCACCGGGAGATCATGCCTGCGGAGATTCTTCCCGTCTTCAATTCGTGCACCATCGAGCTGTTTCTGCCCCGGATTCCCGGTCTGGCCGAGCATTTCCTCTATGCCAACGACGACATGTTTTTCAGCCGTCCCGTCGATCCCGGGTTTTTCTTCGACTGGCAGGGCCGCCCCATCGTGCGGCTTAAGGTCCAGTCGCTGAAGAAGCACGACGACGACATCTATTGCCATACGATCCTCCGCATGCAGGATCTCGTGCGGGCGCGTTACGGTAGGTGCTCGTCGCTGGCTCCCCACCACAATGTCGACGCTTACCGCCGCAGCGATTTTCTCGAATGCTGCGAGACCTTCCGGGCCGAACTGGAGCATACGAAGCACGCCCGGTTCCGTTCGCGCGACGACTGGCAGCGTGCCCTGGTGCTCTACGATGCGTTGGCGCGCGGACGCGCCTCGTTGCGCAAGGTGACCCGCTTCAACAAACTGCGCAACCCCTTGCGGCTGCTTCGTGCGGCTTTCGGCGCGGGTTGCGGCAGCGATTCGCGTTGCATCCCGGCTTATCTGCCTAATCTTGAGTCTATTATGGAGAAATATGATCCGTCGTTGTTCTGCCTGAACGACGACGTGCGTATGACCGACGAAGACCGTATCCGGGTCCGGACGTTTCTCGACACCCGTTTCCCCGAAAAGTCATCGTTCGAAAAGTAGCGCGCGGCGAATTCGCTGCGACCGGGTCAGCCGCCGATGACGATGGCCGACCCTCTGCCGGTCTCGTAGGATATTTTCGGGGTAAGATGCCGGTCGAGCCCCTTCTCGCAGCGGGTCCGGTGGCAGCGGATGCTGTCTTTGTAACGCTGCTCGTTGCTGTTGCAGCCCGAACGTTCCGCCTGGTTGTGATGGAGGTGGAAAGCAACGCCCCGGAATTTCATGCAACGCTGATGTATCTCGCTGTTGTTGAGTCGTATGCATAATTCGGCGTCCTCGAATCCCCAGCCCTTGAAATCTTCGTCGTAGCCGTTTACGCGAATCAGGTCGTTGCGCCAGAATGCCATATTGCACCCACGGGGAGCGCGGGTCGGGCCGAACGTATGGTAGAGTATCGACATGATCGGGATTCGTACGACATTGTTGCTGCTGCGGATGCCTTTCATCAGCGGGGACAGCGATGTGATCTCCCCGCTGAGCACCTTGCGGGTCAGCAGTTCGGTGATGATGCCCCGGGAGCCGGTGACGAAGCATCCTTCCCGGGCGAAAAGCATGTGGTCCTGAATGAAATTCCGTTGCAGGATCAGGTCGCCGTCGATCTGGATAATGTATTTTCCTTTGCTGGCGGCAATGGCTTTGTTGCGGATGGCCGCCAGGCGGAAACCGTTATCCTCGTGCCAGATATGGCGCACGGGAACCGGCGAGATGTTCTCGAAGTGCTTTACGACATCGCGGGTGCTCATGCCCGATCCGTCGTCCGCAATCAGGATTTCGGAGGGCATGACGGTCTGTTGCATCACGCTGTCGAGGCAAAGGTAAAGCGCCCGAGGCCAGTTGTAAGTGGAAATGATCAACGATACTGTCATCGTACTGTAAAACTATTGGTTAGGTTAGGAGTTCGAGGATGGGCAATAGCGAGTGTGCAAAATCTCTGCCGGGGTGTTGCGCGGGGAGATTCTGGCCGAAAAGAAAATGACGTTGCTGAAATCATTTTGCAAAAGTAGCAATTTATCTGTTATGATCGTCATATCGCTCTTTTTATATATATAAATGCGCTTTTCGGCCGATACTGCATACCGGGTGGAAAAAAGTTTTTTAAGGTTTGGGTTGCGAGGGTGTTATGTGGTTGATTTACATGGGCGTATGAATTCTTGCCGGCTGGTGATATTAAAAAAACTCAAAAAAATTGAAAATTATTTTAATAAAAGCTTGCGCGGATGGTTTTTTCGCCTTATCTTTGCAGCGAAGTTTTAAGGTTCATTTAGGTTAGTAGTTTTAGGTTGGTGAGGAAACTGGGAAAGACGGACTGCGGTCCGGTTCCAGGTTTCCTTTTTTTTGCGTCTTTTCGGAAGGCGCTTTTTTTATGCCCGCTTCCGGGCGCCTCTCTTTTCGTGCGTCCGGAATTTTCCGGACCTCCGTTTCGGTCTTCCCGGGTTTTGCCCGTTTTTTCGTTCAACCCGATTGGCCGGTTCCATTTTCCGGAAAATTCCGTCGATTGGGGTTTTCAGGCCGTGGCGCCGCGTTGAATGCGTTTAGGATTAAACACTTGCGAGAGTAGCTACTTAATCGGGTAAGTAGCTTTATCGGGAGATCAATGTTACCAAATTGTTAAATATATTTAATATATTCGTAAAATATTTGCGTAATTGAAAAATCCCCCTTATCTTTGCAGTGAAGTTTTAAGGTTCATTTAGGTTAGTAGTTTTAGGTTGGTTGAGGAAATCGGCAGGTTGTAACGGGTTGTCCGTTGCTAAGACCAGAGGGGCGGTACTCGCTCCGCGGTCGAATACCTCCGATTGAACCTCATTTTCGGAGGGGGTGGTTCCCCGCCGAAAAAGAAGGTCCTAGTCGTGAGACTCGGACCTTTTTTCTTTTCCTTGCAGGGCCTGACCGTCAGAGTCCGGCCAGCTGTTCGCGGCTCACGCTCACCTCGACGCTCCCGAGCGCGTAACATCCGATGTCGTAGGGATTGTAGTAGAACGTGATGCCTTCGGGCGTGACGAGGAAATTCTCCGTTACACCGATGTATTCCGGGAAAAAACCCTTCGTTTCCAGCTCTTCGTCGCTCCGGACCCCGTATTGTTCGTATATATCTTCGCGGATCAGCCGGTTGAGCCGCTCCAGCTGCGTTTCGGTGAACAGGTCGGCCGTCGTGATTTCGTAACCGCCCGCCAGCGAATAGTTGTAACATTCCGTGCCGTAGATGCCGTGCGCTCCGCCCGTGTAACTTGCCCGCGTGATCACGTAGCAAAGGAGCGTGTCGACGACCGATCCTTCGGATTCGACGGAGATTTCGCCTTCCCATGCCGGACGGACGGTGCTTTCCGGTGTATTCCCGGGAGGCGTCATGTCGCTGGTAACCTGACGGATCGCGGCCGAAGCCGCCTCTTCGGGCGTCCCTTCGAAATTCTCCAGGTCGAAAAAACGGTCGATGTTCATTCGTTCGATCGCTGCGAGGGCGGGGGAGTTCTGGGCGTTGGCGATCGAAGCGAAGCGATATTCGAAATCGCAGGAGAAGCCGTTCCCGCTGATCAGCGAGTCGGTGCTTACGACGGTGAACTGCGGCCGGACAGGGCGTTTCGTGCAGGACCCGGCCGTCAGAGCGGCGGCGGCCAGGAGGGCGAGGATGGGGAATTTCATGGCGATACGTTTTTATGTCTATCTGTAAAGATAGCTCAAAAAGCATTTGCGACGCCCAAAAACGAAAAAAATCACAGATTTTGCCGGAAAATTTTGGAGTTTCGAAAGAAGGCGTTATCTTTGCACCACAAAACCAAACCGGTGGATTCATCTAAGGGTTAGGATACATGCCTCTCACGCATGACATAGGGGTTCGAATCCCCTATCCACTACTGAAATTCTCGCAAGTTATTGACAATCAATATATTGCGAGAATTTTCGTAAATGTGCCGGGACAGAAACGGGACATAGTTTCTTCTTCTTGGCAGGCTGATTTTCAATGATATACATTTTTACTTCGGTGAAAATGTAAAAAAAATGTTGTCAGTTGAAACTGCGCGAAATTCCGCGCTAAACGAAATTCTTTCTTTCACTTATCCGAAACTACACACCGGCTCCTGCTGGTTTATTTCCTTTTATGCGTTTGATCCGGCGAAAGGTGAAATGCGGCGCAAACGGATCAAGATAAATTCGGTGGGGAATGCCTCACAGCGCCGGCGGTATGCTGCGCAAGTTTGTCATCGTCTTTCTGCGAAACTCGAAACGGGGTGGAATCCGTGGGTGGAGGCTGAGGCGGATTATACCTATAAACTATTTTCGGATGTATTGGTGCACTACCGAAATTACCTCCGGAAGTTGCAGGATGACGGTGTTCTCCGAAAATCGACCGTACATGGCTATAATTGTTCGGCGGGTATCATGGAACGCTGGAATGCGCAACAAGCATCGCCCATTCGTTATGTCTATCAGTTCGACCGTTCGTTTTGTGTGCGCTTTCTGGATTACGTCTATGTTGAACGGGGCAATTCGCCGACTACGCGCAACAACAATCTGGCGTTTCTCCGGGAGTTCTCGTCATTTCTGGTTCAACACTTATATCTGAAAAGTAAACCGACGGAGGGGCTGAAGAGCATCGGAAAGGGTGCTGTCAGTAAGAACCGGACGGTCATCGCGCCGGCGGATATGCAACGTCTCCATGACTGGCTCGACACACACAATCGGCCGTTCCTGCTGGTCTGCTATTTCCTACATTATATGCTTATCCGTCCGAAGGAGATATGTCGTCTTCGCTTGCAGGACATTAATGTCGCTAAACAAACGGTCTATATTGACGGCCAGATTTCGAAAAATAAAAAATCGGGGGTGGTTACGCTTCCGACGCCGATTCTGGAAATGCTCGTCGATTTGGATTTTTTCAATGCTCCGACTTCGTATTATATTTTCTCTACCGGGTTCCGGCCGGGGCCTAAGTTGTGCAGCGAACGGAGTTATCGCCACTATTGGAATAACGAAATTGTTCCGGCGTTGAAATTCCCGAAGGAATACAAGTTCTATTCGCTGAAGGATTCGGGTATCACGGATATGCTTCGGTCGGGGCTTGACCCTCTTTCCGTTAAGGAGCAGGCGCGGCACTCGTCGCTTCAGATTACGGATGCCTATACACCACGGGATGTTTTGAACGCTAATCCACGCCTTCAGAGTTACAAAGGTATCTTATAAGTGGAGAAGAGGGCGGTCAACACCGTCCTCTTCTCTTTTTGGGGGTTCAATCGGTTGAGATTTGCTGTTATGCGAAATATTTGTTTTTGAGAGCAATTAGTTTGTCCCAATACGTGACTATCAGCCCGTCCATGTGGTAGTGGTATTCCCCTTTGTAGTTGGGTATTCCTCCGAGGCGGTTTGCCGACCTCTCAGTATAAAAATGGTAGTAGTTCGCCGCGCGACAGAAAAGGCAATGCAGGCCGCTCGGAATGGCGAATACGGGCAGCCATAGCCATCCCCACCGTTTCGATTGTATGACATGGCCGAATTCGTGATCGTATACGGGTTCTCGGGCTATGTTCTTGGGTGAGATAAAGACATAGCGACCCATCGTCATCCCTCCCCTGACGTGCTTAGTCGCATAGAATACCGCCCCGCGTTGCCGCGTGACCCGTACCCGGTCACGACATCCGAGCATGTAGCAAAGGCCGATCAGGTTTTGGGGGAGCTGCCATAGGTAGAGCAACACCGCCCATACGATTCTCACAAATTCTTTCATCGTGTTTTCTTGTTAAATTCGATATATTCCGTATAAGTAATCCGTGTATGCGGGTTCGACGACACGACCTCCTGCCGGATTGCCTTCGTGCCCCAGCGGATAAATAGGAACCGCCGTGGGACCCGGTGGACAATCTGCTGGAGTGTGTCGATGCTTACAACCTGGCAGCTCACCGAATCGTCCCGGATTATGCCGTCCACGCTCACATGCTGATCCGACCATCTGAACACCTTCGTTTCGGGGATTTTCAGCCTTCCGGAGAATTCCCGATCGAGGGCTGCCTTTACCGAATCAGCAGCCCTTCGCACCCCTGCGCCGTATTTCTCCCACGCTGACGATGGCTGCGGGCCTGCGGGTTCCAGGGGCGCCGTAATCTGCACCTCGGTCCGCGTGGCCGTCGTGGCGGCCGCTTCCAATCGACGGACTTTGATCCGCAGCTCCCGGACCTGCGCGGCCAGTTGTGCATTGTAGCGTTCCATCTCCGACGCCCTGAGTTCGAGCACTTGCCGGGATGCGGCGTGTTTTCCGCTCTCGGTTCGATAGAACTCCACGCTGTCGGTCAAGACCTCGTTGTTGGACTGGACGCGCCTGCGCTCGGCCCGTTCGCCCCGCAGGCGGACCGTTTGCAACCATAACAACCCGCCTATCACGAGCAGGGTGATAATCAGAATGCGTTTCATAGTACCTGCCAGTCGTCAGCGAAAATATCCTCCCATGTGGGGATGTAGGACGTTGCATGGGATTTCGAGCAGTCGTCGTTTACTTCGATGATCAGCACCTGGTCGTGATACGATATGCTGCCGTCCCCTATTGTTCCGATAACAGCTTTCGCACGATCCGGTAAACTGGTCATGCGGGGAACGACTTCCGCTGGTACTGTCTGCGGAATCTGTTTGACGATGAACTTACCAGCCCATGCAGGGCTTGAATAACGGCTGAACGCCTCTCCCTCGTTAAGCCGATCGATGATTTCGGAGAATTTCATACGTTTTGATATTTAAGTTAGAGTAAACCTTCTGTCTTTGCGATCCGCGCCACGTTGTCGATCACCGAGGCCATCACTTCGGCATAGTCCGGCGCCGTGGCGTACTTCGCACCCGTCCCGTCCATCAGCCGGCGGGCAAACTCTTTCGGATCATCGCGGTAGGGCCACGCATCGGCATAGCCCGGTTTGCGGAGCAGTTCCAGGTGATTGTCGAGACATTCATCCAGCGACGCGAAATTTCGGAAATACCGGTAGACGCGGTATTTGTATTTTCCGGGGGCCACTTGCTCGACCGATACGACCCGTTCCGGGGCCTTGAACTTCACATTCGGGGTCTTGAAATATTCGGTCGTCAGTTCCAGCGACACCGGGCCGGTCCAGCTGCTGCCCTTCGTGATCCCGAAGATGTTGTTGCCGACGCCCTTTATCTTCCATCCGGTTTCGAGGGCTGCCTGCGCCGTCACGAAAAGCGGATGCACTCCGCCGGAGCGATACAGCCGGGCCGCCGCGGGGTAAATCTTCCGGACAAATTCGATCTGTTCTTTTTTCGTTGCCATTTTTTTCGGTTATATTATAAAGCCTCGTTCGTTCCGTCCAAATATCGCTTCGCCTCGCCGACGGAAACATTCATTTTGCGAGCTACTTCTCCGGCGAGCACTTCGCGGAATATTCGCAGGAACCGCATTTTCGGGTTTACGATCAGGGCCGAACCAGCCATCGACCAGAGTTCGACCAGACAGATCAGGGTGCATATCGTCACTACTGCGATTTGCGACTCTATCCCCGCCATCCGCTCGATCAGGATGAACCCTACGATCACCGAGGCATATAGTGCGAGTTTGGACAGCATTCCATGCCGTCCGAGCTCGGAGAGCGCAAAATGCCCGCGTTTGATCTGCGCGGCAATTCCCCAGACGGTGTCGAGGACTACGCAGACGATTACGGCGTTGATGGCCCCTTCGTATCCGGCGAAGAAGTTCGCCACGAAGACGCACATGGCGACGCACCATCCTTGAATCGTCTGGAATATCTCCGCCAGTTTGCAACCCATGTTCAGGACAGTTCCTGCGAATTTTCCGGTCATGCTTGTTTTTGTCGTTGTTTCGGTTTGCGCCCCGGGCGCCGGTCAGAGCCCCCGGGGCAATAGGGTTTAATGTTTTAGAACTAAACTAATTCCGCCTCGATGTTTCCGGAGGCAGGGATCGGTCCGAACCAACATTCGCCGTTGTTGCTGGCTTCGATATAGAACCGCTCACCTACATGGTCTGTTAACTCTTGGCCTATCATGCTGGATAATTCGTTGAACGAGACTCGAACCGTCAGATCGTCTAATACATCGAACCAGCCAAGCCACGAAGTAGTGAGTTCGAACATAAGCTCTATATTTTCGCCAGCTTCAACTCCGCATGCGTGCACGTCGATGATGACCTCCCTTACGTCAGTCCCCCCCCCGACTGGGAGATCGAGATCGTACACTGTACGGACTCGTCTTCGGCCAAAGACAGCGTGACAGACCCGCTGCGGAGCAATCCCGTATTCTGGGGCACCTCGATCTGTATGGTTCCCGAGGTCTCCGTCGCTTGGGTTTCTGCGGCCTCTTCCCCTACGATCTGCGCTGAAAGGAACTCCCCTGCGATTGCCGCGATCTGCGGTGTTCCGTTCGTCGTGTATGCGAGCTCCAGCATCTGCGCCGTCGAGTCGAGCGAATGGCTTGTGACTGCGAATCCGTCGCCGGTCGCCGTCTTTCCGTCCACGGTCAGGAAGTATTCGTCCGGAACCTCCGGTTCGTCATCAGCTACCCCCCCCGTGGTTATCTCCTCGATGATTTCCGTGATCACGACGGTCGTATCCGAAGAAGAGTCCGTCAGCCTGATACTGAGCGTATCAAAGGCAGCTTCTCTATAAGGATTGTTGTCTTCGGTGGGGTCAACATAATTAGCTGTAACCACAAGTGAGGTGTTGGCCGTCAATGACCGTCTGACAATGCCCGAAGCTATAAAGTTTATGCCGTCGGACAACAGACACCCGCATGTCTCGCATGAAAATGCGTATGCTGCATTGGCATTGCCAACGTATCCCCGGATAATATAATTCGGTTGGTTAGAAAACGCCCGCATGGGAACGGTGACATTCTTAAACTGAACCCCGTCCCACGTTATACCGGAGGCTACGACAGTTCTGCCGCTTCCGCTTTCCGAGGAACCTCCCGGGGTGTAAACGGCCCAGTCTCCGGCACTGGCGACTCCGCCGACCCCCGGTCCTCCGGATATATGGGCGTATGCCATGCTTTTTTCCTCCCCGTCCGTCCGAAAAGCAAGCAGTATGCCCTGACGGTAGGTGTCGTCTTCGGAGCCCTTTATGGCGATGTAGATGCCATCGACGCGCTTCGCCATACCTCCGAAAGGACCATAGTCTCCATCCACGACCGACCCGTTGGCATACCACGTCACGATGGCCCCGGCCGGAACTTTGTTGAGCGATGTGAGGTCGTAAATGGCGCCGTATTCGCTGATTTCAACGGGTTCGTAAGTCGCAGCTTCCCCGGAGCCGCCCGTCGTTCCGCTTTGGGCATACCCGAGGTTGTTCCACGATGTTGTTCCGTCCCCGAACTTGAACTTGCGGGTATCGCTTTCGACGCCGATCTCTCCGCGCAGCAATACGGAGTCCGCGGCGCTCCATTGCGCCGCGGTCCTGTATTGGGGCAGAAACTTTCCCTTTAGAGTCTTCGTAGCCATCGTCGTCAGGCGTTGCCGTCCAGAATGAAGACATTCTCCTCGTCGGTGAGATAGGCTTCGGCAGCGGCCTTTGCCCGGGCCTCCGTGTAGTAGAGGTTGTCACCCTCTGCAAGATCGGTCGTGCTCTTTGCCGCGAATGCGGAATTGAACCGTGCCTGCGTCCAGTAGAGATTCGTGCCACCCTCGGCGATGTTGTCCGTGGAGAGCACCACGACGCCGGTCTTTCCGTTCACGGATACCACGTCGCACTCGGGCATGAGGAAGAGTTTCCAGTTGGCCTCCACCGAGGGGTCGTTCCCCGCAAGGATGTAGGTCTTGCCCTCGTCGGTGCGTCGACAGACATCGCCCTGCTGTGCCGTGAGCGCGAGCATCGCGTCCTTCGAGTCGGCGTCGAAGATGTCGGTGATCGCCACCTGGGGTATGATGGAGGTGTCGAGTTTCCCGTCGGCGCCGATCAGAGGCACGTTTCCGGCCGCTGCCCCGGCGTTTTTCTGCGCTGCGGTTCCGAGTTCGAGCAGGGTGCGGACATCGGCGGGAGCCATGGCGGAGATCTCCGTGATGCGGCCCTTGGCGTCCACGGAGATCTTCGGAAGCTGGACATCGGACTGCGCTGTGAGGATCGAGGCGAGGGTCAGGGCCAGCGAGAGATTCGCGGAGCCGTCGAACGACCCCGAGGCCGCTGCGTCGCCCGTGACGGCTACGGTCCGCGGTGCTGCGAGCTTGTCGGCTTGCAGGGCGTGATCGACTTTCCCGCTGGAAGGACCTGCCCCGGCGGCTTTGGCGTAGATCGACGCGAGCATGTCGCCGGCGCCGAGCGCTGCGAGGTCGGAGGCCAGCGCCACCTGCTCCCAGGCGTTTCCTGCGGTCTTCTTCAGCAGGATGTAGAGTTTCCCTGCGGTCTGATCGTAGTAGAACGTTCCCGGGATGCCGTCCACAGTAGTGGGCGCAGCAGTTCCGACTTCGAGGCCCTCCGAGCGGTAGGGAAGATCGTTCCAGGCGGTGGTTCCATCGCCGGTCTTCCAATGGCGGGTGTCGGATTCGATGCCTGCCTCGCCCTTCAGAAGGACGGGATTTTGTTCGGCCCATTCGGCCGCGGTCTGTGTCTTGAGCAGAAGACGTGCTTTTACAGTTTTTGTTGCCATAATGATAAGATTGAAAGGGTTATCTGTTGTTGTCCAAAATGAGTTCGTCTTCGTCGTCTATTCCGACTCCGATACATTTGTAGCAAAGTCCGGTTTCGTCCCATCGGTAGGATTTGTCGGCTGTGGTATCGATGTAGAGCACTTCCGGATTTCCTACGGCCGGGAATTGAAGGTATGATCCGAAATGCAGGGACTCGGCCGTTCCGCCGGCAGCATCCATATCCTGCCATTGTAGATCGTAGTCTTTGTCGGACTTTTTCACGAGGACCTGGCCGGCGCTGCCGCCGGATGGGATTCCTATGCCCCGGAGCATCCTCTCCAGAACAACCGTTGCGGCTGCCGGCGTTTCCGAGTCGGTTCTCCCGGCCCAAAGTTCCCATCCGGTTAGCTGCGGGAGCACCTTCTTCTGCTCTCCGCTTTCGAACAAGTCATTGGGAACGTTGCGCAGCAGCCGGAAACAGAGTTTCCCGGGAGGCAGGCGGTGGTCTTTGAACTCTATGAGCATCGCATCCGGCGTATCGTCCACGGGGCGGCAGTTCGTGTAGTGTTTTCCGTCGAACGCCGCCGTGAAGGATATTCTGGACTTGTTCGGGCCTTCGTAGGTGTTGAAAACGATCTTCCAGGGATATTCCGGACGCTTGCCGTCCGGGAACCGGAAGATGAAGGGGAAATCCTCTTCGAAATTCTGCCGGAACAGGGCCGTGCGCTGCATGGCCATTATTTCTGTAATCGATGTGTTCATCTGTGCTTCTGCGTTGATGTTTATCGTATCGGTCGGTGTTTACGCCTCGTCCTGCGCGGAGAGTATTATTTCGTCGCTGCTGTCGATACCCCATCCGACACAGCGGTATGCGACCGCTGCTTCGTCCCAGCGGTAGGCCCTCTCGTTTGCCGTGTCGATGTAGAGCATTCCGGCAATTCCGGTCTCCGGAAACAGTTCCCGGGGGCCGAAATGGATCGGTTCCGCCCGACATCCCGTATCTTCGTTTCCTATCCACCAGTTCCCGTTCTCTCCGATGTGGGGCGTGATGCCGTCTTTGCCGCGGTATACCGTGCCGATGAATGCTTCGATCTCTGCCGACGCTTTCACGTCGTCGCTGGGTCCGTTCCAGAGCCAAATCCCGGGACAGGAGGGGATGCAGATATTCCTCGCGGCGTTGTTCCAAAACGCATCGGGCGAGCTGATCCATAGCTTTTGGCAGAGCCACCCGCTGCCGAGGAAACATTTGGATAGGGGGACATATACGCAGAGCCGATTGTCGTCGAGTTTTTCGCAATGATCGTATATGCCGTTTCTGCGGGACACCTTGAACCGGACGCCGTTGTCGGCGAAGAATTCGATTTCGAAATCTATGCTGTCCTCGGGAACGGGAGCCGGGACCGGATTCCCGTTGTCATCGGATTCCTGAAACTGTTCGATGAATGAAAAATCGGTTTGGTTGTTGAGTCGTATTTTTGCGGCTTTCGTTTCCATGTGCAGGTCGTTTGAGGCAAAATTAGGAGGTCGGCGTCCGCTTTGAAAGGACAAATCTTATCGTCTTTCGGGGAAAAACTCTCTGGGGGTTATTTGCGGTTCGGAGAGTCCCTCCCGTTCGTAAAAACGGTGCTCGTCTCGTTCTGCGAGGTGGTATTTGAATGTGTAGGCATTCGATTCCCCGGGGTAATGTTTGACCTTGTATTCAGTCACGATTATCCGGTACCACGTTCCGCGGCGGAGTACATGGCGGTTCGTGCTTTTGAGAAAATCCTGGAATTGGTTGGCCATCCGCTCCGTTTCGAGCCGCCCGGTGTTGGCTTCCCATATTGACGTGAAGTCGTTGGCAAGTTCTTTTTCCGTGTTTTCGGTTTTGAAGGTCGTGATGTCGCCTTCCGGCTGGAAGGTCTGTTTACCTTCCAACATGAGCGTATCGAATCCACCTAATGTATTTTCGAAGCCGAAACATACGTCGTTGTAGCGTTCGGGGCGTAGGATATACCTTTGAGTGTAGAGTGTCTGGGTTTTGGAATCGTTGCCGTATACGTCGTATGCGATGGGAGCGAGTTCCTGGTTCTCACACTCGGCTCCCCATAGGTGCGAGAAGTCGGTTTGAATCTGTCGAAAATACAGCGCCGTGCTTCCGGTGTCGGTGCGGAGCGTTTTGTCGAATATGCGTCCGTTCCTGGTATATAGCCGACTTGTGATTTGATTTTGCGAGTAGATTGAGGTTGGTGTATATGCGAGCCATTGGGGCTGCTGTCGGGTCGTTTCGATGATTTGTGGTTGCCAGGTGAGGAAATTTTTTGCATACCATAGTTCATCGATGGCCTCGGTTCTACTGGTTCCTCCCGGAATTACGGCGCCGCTCGTCGAAAAGGTCGTCGATCCGACGCGCAGTTGTACTTGAAGCATCGGTAGGAGCGTTTCGAACGCCGCAGGCTTTGTCAGCGATACCAGACTGCGGATCATCTGTCTGGCATATATGACGATCCGGTTCTGTTTATCGGGGGTCAGTCGGATGTTTGAGAGCAGCGTTACGTCGTCGAGTTTCACCGTGGCGTAAGCTGCTGCCGTTATGCCGGTAAATGTTACATCCGGCAGGTCCTCTAAAAATCCGCATTCAGGAAGTCCTATGGCGATTGATGGCATGTCTTTTTGTTTACAAAATTATTCCGGTCGGGGCCTGCCGGAAAGGACAATTATACTTCGATCAATTCGGCATTGGCGAGTATGATGTCGGTCTTATCGGAAATAGTGATTTCGATTGTTTTGATGAGAAACAGCCTGTTGTAGACCATGATCTTTTGCCATAGCCGCAGTCCGGCCACATCGGTCGGTGTGAGGAAAATGTCGGCTTTTACCGTGTCTTTCTTTTTGATGGTCCACTCTGCGAATTTTTTGTGGAATTGTTCGTAAAGTCCTTTCTCTCCGCCGATGGCTATCGAGTAATTCTGGGTCGTTTCACCTCCTGCCGAGATATAGGGCACAGCACCTTCGAAGTAGTTGCCTTGGTCGAGCATGTTTGTCCCATATACCATTCCGATATAGGCGGTCGTGGGGCGTTCGCCGCCTACGGTCGGGAAATCTATGACAGCCGAAAGTGCGTGCAGCGTCACCTGGGCATCCGTAGAACCTTCTTGGATCGGAGTTGCTACGTCCTGCGGAATACATTTCGCGCAGTTGAAGCCGATGTTGTTCTCATACATTTTGGAGTCCTCGGATTTTCTGTTTACGATTTTCTTTTCGAGTCCTCCTTGGTAGACGATGTCCATTGTCGGGATCAGCGTTGTCTGGTTGTTATATGCGATGACGCGCCCGTTGCGGCGATAGTAGAGACGTGCTTTTATCTGTTTGCCGGAGTAGATATTTCGGGAGGAGGCAATTTGGACGTTGATATAATCGGTCGCGTCTTGGAATTTGCCGATCATTTCTTGGTAACTGGAGCAGGTTATAATTGCAGGGTCTATTTCTGCCTGCCCCAGATTATCGACTTTCGAAGGCGTGTAATTGCTGTTTTCGTTGGCATATTCCAACGAATAACCGCTCTCCTCTCCCGCTATGATCGAATATATTTCGGCGACTTTGTCGCTCCAGTCGATAAAGGTTTTCGAGTCGATAATATCGCTGTTGCCTAAAATTGCGTATGTATTCCCGTCAATGAACAATGTTGCGCAGAACATTTTCAAGAGGTTGCTCAAAAAATCGCGATTCGACATGTCCGGCAGCCCTTCTGTCGGACGGAAGTCCAAGATGTAAGGAATTCCATATCGCCCTATTGTCGGATCAAAGGCGTCTTTGTATTTTATTTTAGCGCCGAAATATGGGCTGTTCCATTCTTCGGGTTTATAAGGGGCGACAATCCCCATTTTGGGAAGAATCCAATCCGCATCCGATAAGAAATACACGCCGGGAATTATTTTACCCAACAACCAAAATACGTTTATGACCGGGACAATATACGGCGCTTCCGTGTAGAGATAGTTGGCGTATTTGTCGATAATCGAGCAGTCGGCATTACCGGACGGGGTCATGTACTCGACTTTGGCGCTGTTGGGCTGTCGTATGATTTGAGGGAGATAGAAGTCGCTGTAGCTTCCGTTTCGGGCTTTTTTTATGAACTCGGATAATTCGATGTCGTCGTAGGTGTTTCCTGGGATTTCGTAAATATTTCCGGATAATATTTTATCTGATCCGACGCCGATGAAAGTATATTTCAGCGATTTGTCGGAATATTCGTCGAATTGTAGTTCTCCCGTGAAAATCTCTATACCTGCGATGGTGAAGGCTATGGGCAATTTCTGCGCGGTCGGTGCGAACATCATAGCCTCCACGAATCCGAATTCGGTTTTGTTGGTCGGCGTCGGCGGAAACTCGATGCCGGTAGATACGGCTACGGGTAGGCGGTCATCTTCGAATATCGGATTATCGAGGGTGAAGGTGATCTCCTGGCCGGGTGTGTGTTCGAGTATGATGCCCGTGTTGAGCGATTTTATGAGCATGACTATTCTATTTTTCCTTTGGACTTCATTCGTTCGTACTCCTTGTATCGTTCGAGGAATCCGCCGCGGCCCATGAGCGATACATCAGCTTTAAGCGGTGTTTGGAGCACCGTGGCGAGTTTTTCCAACACTTGAATCATTGCACGATTGTCCGGCGTGCTCTCGGATGTAGGAAGATTTGAGGCTATCGGCATCGTGCCGGTAGGTCCGCCTGCGGCATATCCGGTTGTTCGCATCATAGCGGGTAGCGTCTGCGTGAAATCGAAATCCCGGAGGCGTCCTCGCCGGCGCACCGCTTCGAACGTGTTGATGATCGGCGCGGCCGTGGGGTTCTTCATGGCCTCGTTAGGAATGACGTACTCCATGCCGTTTTCGCCAACGAGTACCGTGGGACGGTCGATGTAGCCACGGGCATCGGGGTCGAGGTGGGCGTTGAACCGCTTGCCGTCCTGCGCCCGCTCTACGGGGAAGCCGCCCTCCTCTGCGCCGGTGATCGGAGTCGAGGAAATCATGGCGATCTGTGCGGCCCCTATTGCTGTTGCAAATGCAATAGGGATCAATGATAACGGCCACGGGTAGGTCGCTATCGCTTTTGCAATACCTTCAGCCATACTAATCGTTGCATTAGCAAGGCTCATTGCTTTTTGGCGTTTGGCCTGCTTGAGTTGGAGTTCCTCCTGTTTGCGCTCGTACTCGGCCTCCATCTGCTCGACGGCCTGGGTGTGCTGTTCTTCGGTCATCAGCCCGGCATCGAGTCGGGATTGCAATTGTTTCTTCTTGGTGTCCTGGTTCTTCTTGTATTTTTTGAGTTCGGCGTTCTCCTTGGCTGTCATCATTTTGTCGTAACTGGCGTATAGGTCCATTGCCATATTGGCGGCTTCGGCAGCGGCCAGGAGCGCTATTGTCATTTCTTCGGCTCCGAATTTCCCGGCGGAGATGTTATCGAAGAACAGCGCCCAGTCATCCTGAGAGAATCCGAAGAGATTCCCGCCCCGGTTTTGTGTGAAGGAATAGCCAACTTCTTCCACCTTGTCGGCCGCTGCGTCGATAGCTCCTTCCACCTCTTTGATGCGGCGAATGAGGTCGTTTTTCTCCTGCTCGGAGAGGAGTGACGTGTCGAGATCGATTGTTTGGAGCACGCCTTTCAGGTCTCGAAAAGCCATCATTCCGGAACCGCTCAGCGCTTGGAGCTGCGTGAGCGTCGAGCGCAGGTATTCCTCGTCGAAGGCTTTGAGTTCATTGATTTGTTGCTGTTTGAGCCGTGCCCGTTCCGTTTTGGTGAGCGTGGCGGTCTGCAATTCCGTCTTGTGGCGTTCCTGCATCACTTGGCGGCTCTGTTTGTATTCGTTTTCTTCCTGCTTGAGGGCGTCCGTTGCCCGTTGGAGTTCGAGCTTCGTGAGGTTCCGATTGTGTGCAAGTGCGAGTTGTTCCAGCGCCGTGGCGTTCCCGGCGTGTTGTTTCTTCTTACGCTCGTAGTCCGCATTCTCCCGGTCAGTGGCATTCGTCATGTTCTGGATGCGGAGGTCCTCGGCCGCTTCGACCTGCTGCTGTTCGCGCTTCTTCTGCTCGATCAGTTTGTCGGAAAGTTGGGCTTCGAGTTTCGCACGGGCCTCCCCGGCGTCTTTATTCGAGGCGAGGCGGGTTTTGAGAAATGCGATTTCGAGGGTCAGCAGTTTATTTTGGTACTCCTGCTCTGTGGCGATTTCTCCGTCGGCGAACTGTTTACGGAGTTTCAGTTTTTCGGTCTCAAAATTGGCATCCGTGATCTCCGATTCATTCTTTTTCAGTTCGAGGAGTTTGTCGGTGAGTTGTATTTCGAGTTTCGACCGGGCTGCGCCGGATTCTTTGTTGGCCGCGAGGCGGGCTTTGAGTGCCGCGATTTCGAGGGCCAGCAATTTCCCTTGGTATTCGCGTTCTGTGGCGATTTCTCCGTCGGCGAATTTCTGGCGAAGTTTCTTTTTTTCGGCAAGGAAGGCGGCATCGTTATCGAGGCTCCACTTATTCTTGCTGTCCCCACCGTCGAAGCCGCCGGCGGAATCATCCGGATTCAGAGGATCGTTGTCGGTTGTGTTCGGCTTTGTGGTTGTCGGGGTGGTTGATGTGATTCCGAAGCGGTTGCGAGCCTCTTTGTCGGCGGCATTTTGCGCGTCGCGTAATTTTTGTAACTGGCGAACTAATCGCTGCGCTTTTGCTGAACCGGTCGTGAGCCAGGCATCGAGAGGCTGCCCGCCGAAGAAGGCATTCATAATCTGGTTGTAATATTTCGATGCCTTCTCGGTGTAGTATTGGTCGTTGAGTTTTTCCCAGAGTTTGTCAGATATATCGCTAAATTGTTCATCGAAGGCGGTTTGCTGGGCTTCGACGAATTTGTTGTACTGCCGCGTCTTGGCGCTCTGCATGATAGCAGCCGTCAGCGAGTCGTATTTATCCCGAAGGGTTTGTACGGTTAAAGTTTCATTCTTCAGCGTGCTATCGTATTTGCCGAATTTGTCTATGATCTCCTGCTTCGTGTCGTTGTACTCTTTCGTTCCTACTTTGCAACCTTCCAGTTTCCCTTTCAGCCGGTCAAGTTCGGTGCGCTCTGTTGCGGCTTCCGTCGCGGCAGAGCGCATGTGGCCTGACAATAATTTCTGAAATTTTGCCGCTGCGCTGGTCCGGCTGGAGAATAGCGCGATGGCGCTTGCCAATCCGGACATGGCGAGCGTGGCCCAGCCAATGGGTCCCATAGATACAAAGAACCCTTTGAAGGCGAGACCTGCGGCCCGCAGGTTCCCGGCGAGGAGAAGTTGCGCCGCGGCCATCAGTTTCGTCGAGGCTGTTCCTTCCTTCATTACCAGTGCCTCGCGCATGAGCGCAATTTGGTGCGCTTTGCTCCATGTCACCAGTAATTTTTTTCGGGCGAGGAGTATGCTGTCCCACTTTTCCTTAATCTTCGCGGCTGCCGCATAAGAGACGTATGCCGCGACCAGCACAAGGATTGCTCCTTTGTTCTTTATCAGCCACTCAATGAGGATGCGGGAGGCTTTGATAAGCGATGCTTGTGCCGAGAGTCCTTCGTGGTAGGCGGGTATGAGGGATTTCCCGAGGTCGGCGGCCTCTTCGGCGATTCGTTTTCGGCGTTTCTCCGTGATGGCGTCGGCCGTGGAGTTCATGATGTTGAACTCCTGGAGGCACGAGGTTCCCTCCTCGAAGGCTCGGTTGGCAATTTCCTGCTGCTGGCGCAGTTTGTCGGTGTTCTGGGCCAAGGCTGTAAGAACTCCCGTCGCTCGGGTACCGTCCAGTTTGAGCGAGTCGAGAGCTGCGACGATTTCCGCCATGGCGGCGCCATCGGAGCCCATTCCTTCAGCCATTCGGATCAGCGCCTCGTTCATATCCTCGACCATCAACTTCTTGAAGTCTTTGACGTTCATCTTTGCGGCGGCGGCGAAAGCGTCTGTGCGGCGGAACATGCCGGTGATGACTTGCGACATGGATGTTCCTGCCACCTCCATCGTCTGCCCGAGGTCGTCGAGAGTGGCGCCCAGACCGGCGATGTTGGCCAGGGACATTTTCGCCGAATAGCCGACACCACCCACGCGGCGCATGAACTCGACGATGTTGGCTTCGTTGGCTGTCGATGATTTGCCGAGTTCGTTCACCGCCGCGGCCGTTTTCATCATGCCTTGCTCAATGCCGAACTCCTTATTGAGTTGGAATACATTTACGAGTTTCCCGATTTGGCCGATAGTTGTTTCGACGTTATCCCCGAGGTCTTTGCCGAGCGAAATTTTTATGATGTCTGCCGCGCGGGTAAAGCCTTCAATGTCCTGCTTGGCGATGCCCAGTTTGCCGCCGATGCGGGCCATGCCGATGAGTTCCTCTTGGGCGGTGCGGGTGTCTATTTTGCCGAGGCTTGCATTCAGTTCTTCGACTTCCTCGCGGGTCATGCCGGTAGTCTTGCGGGCGTTCGACATTGCTTCGTCCAGTCCCGAATAGGTTTGTACGGCCTTGTAGAGCCCCGAACTGACCATTGCGAATGAGGCGAAGGTTGCCGTTACGGTTCCGATATACTTATTGACCCGAGAAGCCATGCGGCACATGACGCCTTCGGTTGAAGCAGTTTCGGCGCGAAGTTGCGCCATGCGGCTCGTCACGGCCTGCAATTCGTTTCGCAGTTGTCGCCATTGGGGCGTTCCGGGTACGACGTTGCGCATGGCATTCCGCAGTTCGGCGTGTCTCTGACTCAATTCGGAGGTCGTCATCGAGGTCAGTTTCATTTGGGATTGGAGCTGCTTTACCCGGGCTTCGTTGGCCTTGATCGTTTCGTTGTTGCGTTTGAGCGCGGTGGAGATCTCCTCGATGCGGACCTTGTTTGCGCCGCCTTCGGTGCGGAGTTTCTTCTGTTCTGCCCGGAGCCGTTCGTTTTCGGCTCGCAAATCGCGGCTGTTGCGGGTCAGTTGCAGGATTTCCTTGCGTGCGGGATCGCCGTTGACGATGATATTAAGGCGCAGGTTTTCCTCTTTGAGTGTCTTTGCCATGCGTTATTTGTTTTCGAGTTCAGCACGAATGCGTGCGGCGACATCCGGAGTGAGGTCGTTGGCGAGGCGTGCGGCAATGGAGTTGAAATGTCCCCAGATGAACCGATTGTGGATTTTACGGTTGCGGCGCACGACTTTCGAGCCGTACTTCATGGCTTTGAGGTCGAGAAAACGTTGGTATGCGGTGTGGGAGACGGCCAGTTTGCCGGAATATCCGTCGGCGGCCGAAACTTCGGTCCGGCGGTGTTCCAGAATGCGTTTAGTGTGGAAGTGGAGCCGTGCAGCGAACGCAGCTCCTTGATTTTTCAGAAGGCGGGCGCCTTCGGATGTGAGAATTTCTTCTACGAATCGTTGCTCGACGAGTGATGCCATTTCATTCGTTTTGCAACAAAAATAGCCGCCCAAAGGCGGCCATTAAAGGACAAAAATAGAGCTTAGAATCGGCGTGGCATTATCTCACCATCCGTTTTTTTCACGTAGGGCTCCAATATAGCAGGCGCCCAAAAACAGCATGATTCCTATTGCGAGTAGTATCATAATGGTGTCAGATTGTAATGAGTTCTTCTCCGATCTTTCGAATTTCGGCCAAAATCAACCTTTCCCGTTCCGGCGAGGGCTTCTTTGTTCCGCTTATGTATTGAGCCAGTAGACTTTGGGCAAACCCGAGCCGGCGAGCAACAGCCGATGCATTCAATTCGGGATGGGCAATGAATAGTTTGTACAAAGCGGTTTCATTGCGTTTGCTAAAAAAACCTTCGAAACTCAAATCTTCATCGAGTTCCGGCCAATGAATGCCAAAAGCATCGGTTTCATAGTTTTCCCGTTGCGTCTGTGTCGCATACTTTAATCTTGGGTACTCATCGAAATTTTCGTGAGCCTCCCTTCCGTCGGCGGTTCGAATCCAGACCGCCGTATCGGTAAGCCATATTTTTTCAATTTGTACCATGGTCGTTATTTGCTTTTATTGAAGAACTTATTCCAATGTTCCGCGATAATTTCACGGTTTTCTTCGATAACGGATTCTGCCATTTTTATTTCGGCTGGTTTTAATCCATGATTCTCGACCAACTCGACCGGAGACAGCAGGAATTTTGCGCTGATATCTCCTTTGACGACATGAACGTGGATCGGTTCATGGTCGTTCGCATAGAACAAAAATCGGAATCCGAAAAGAATGAAAATCGTAGGCATCGCTTGTTTTGTTTTCTCGTTACAAATATAGGTAATAATTTTATTACCTGCAAATGTTTTGCCGAAAAAATGAAAGGGCCAGCGAAAATTATTCCCGTCGGCCCCTGCGGTGTGCCTGCAATTATGCTCGGTAAATCATTATATCGGTGTATCGTGCATTGTAGGTGATTGTGTTGTCTATTTCCTTTCGCGTGGCTTTCTTGAACGGAGAACCGAATCCGTGTGCATCCATCCAGTCGAAGAACTCGATGACGGAGGACTTGTTCGAGGTGAAATAGAAAAAGGGATGCCGCATGATGGTAGTGAAAACGTCGAGATAGTCGGCCAAACGCCAATATCCGTTATAATGTCCGGCTTGGGTTGAAAGGTACGGTGGATCGACGAGGAATACTACACCCTGGGTATCTTTGTATTGGGAGAATAGTTCGCGGTAGTCGGCCTTGACGATTTCCAGCCCGTCGAGGTATCCGTCGCAGGCATAGGGTGTCTGCTTGGTAGTATTGTAGAGCGTTTGCTTTTCAATCTCGCGGATGTTTGTTGCGTAATTCCCAGAGAACAGAATTGAGGAGGAGATCGTAATGTAGTCAACGAATCCGGTGTGTTCGTACCGTCTCAGCAGATCGATGATTGTCTGCCGTTTGGGCTCGGATACTTTTTTCATACGTGGCGAGCCGTCGAGTATTGTGCGGATTTCGGCGATGATGGCGTTTGTCCGTTCGACATTCTCGACACGGCGGTGGAAGTCGTCGTAGTCATTATAAACGACGTGAGCGTCCGGCCTCTGGCGTTTTACGACATGCGATAGCAGTCCGGAACCTCCGAACAGATCGACGAATGTCGTTGCGGTGGAGAACTCTTGCAGGGCTTCGCGGAACAGTTTGACAAAATTGCGTTTTTGTCCCATGAATGGGAGCGGGGAGGTGTTGTAAACTTTTGCAGACATTGGTGGTGTGTTTGGGGCCTGCGAAAGTCCGACTTATTGCTGTGTCTGCCAACTATTCGGGGGGGGGTATCACTGCACGTTCCGTGCAGTCTTTTCCGAGGCGGGCGATAAGGTCGTAGACCTTCCGCTCGCTCACAGCATACCTTTCAGCGAGCACCGCGACGATGTAGGTCATTTTCTCGCGGCGGGCCTTCATGGCTTGGTAGTCGTTATATAGGGGAAGGAGTTTGTGATCGTCGGGCCGGATGCCGATTCGTTCGAAACGGTCGAGTATTTCCCGGTTGAATGCTATGATTTCGTATATTTTCATTACTTTTGCGTCTCTGACTTACATGCAACAAAATGAACGCTCGACATGGAGCCTTGAGGTTTTGTCCCCGGCTATCCGTGTCGAGCGGTGTGTTGTATGTAAGTCAGAAGATATGCAACGGCCGGGGGCTTTTTACCCCCCCCCGCAATATGATGAGCGATTGGCCATAATCTCTATTTGAGTGTCAATGTTGCGGACCATCCGTCCCATCCGCCGAACCGTCCGGCTTCCGGCAGGATTACTGCTTCAACAAACTCCATCCCACACAAAAGTGGACATATTTCGAGCGAACTTGTTTCGGATATGTCATTGATGAACTTGGCGAGCAAACGCTTCAATAGGTCGGCTGTTTCCAGATAGAGCCGCTCACTTTGTTCCGGCGTGCGAGTCTGTTCCTTCGCCTTTTCGAGAACGAAGATGATGAGTGTGTGGGGACCTTTGATGTTGTCGCAGTCCCCGGTGAGCGTTGCCTCCGGGAGTGAGATCACGATTTGCCGAGGTTCGCGTTTGGGAGAGTTGAGCACGAGCGTTCCCTGATCCTCGGTTGCCACGAGGAGCGGCGCCGGAACATCGTCCATGCCTTCGTGGATGTTTCGGCAATATTTAATCAGCTTTGTGATTTTTTCGAGCATTGTCGGCGTTGTATTTGTCATTGAGTAATAGGAGGAGCACGTCGATTATGTTTGTCGCGGATGTCTCCTTCATGTCGCCGAAGGTTCGGCGCTCGGCCATGTTGAACAATGTCCCGAGCCATCCGAGAGATTTTCCGGAGGGTTCGTTGTCGTTAAACAGAGGTGCAAACGACACCTCACGGCCGTTGATCGTGAAGGTTCCGCGCTGGAGGTTATCGACGCATGCGGTGTACCAGAGCAGGAACAGATGTTTTTTCCAGGACGGGACGAATCGGAAGATGCGGGCGGCGCGTTCCGTGCGGTCGATGTCGAGCGGTTTGACTCGCCGGCCGGCCGGTTGCCGAGGTCCGGGGCGGCGGTAGAGCGTTGCGAGCAGGTTGTCGATGTGTCGGGAGTCCTTGGTTGCAGTATAGAGCGCCAGTTCGGCGTCCGCAGCGATCAGTTCTTCGAATGAAACATCCATGAGGGCGTCAGCCGGGCCGACCAGCCGGCGCCATCCTATGCGCAGGGTCGGCAAGTGATTCTCCAGGCAGTCGAATGCGGGGAGGAGTTCGCCGTTGTTCGTTGAAAAGAGGAACCCGAGGAGTTCTTCGGCCAGGAGTACTACTTTCTCGGCTCGACGATGTGCTGCGGCCGGATGCAGGCGTTCCCAGACGATACTGCGCACGGTGCGCTTTATTCCGGCGAGTTTGTAAAGCACACGTACCCGGAACTCCGTGAGAGATATGCGACCGCATTGGAGTGCGTGAAATTGCCGCATGACGTGGAAGAGTTGCGGTCGGGTCATCTCGGCGTAGGAGGATGGAATGTCGACCACGATTCCGGCTTCGGGTATTTCAATGCGGTTCATCAGGTTAAGCAATATTTTTTCGACGGATCGTTATCCGGTACGAGTGTGACGTGCCGCGCCGGATTCCGGCGGTTGGTTACGGCTTTTTGGAGCTCAGTTCTGGCTTCGGTGGCTTCTTGCTCCAATGTGCAGAGCAGTTTTCGTGTTGCGGCATCGTCGATATTGCCGCCTCGGCCGCCTTGGAAAGAGTCGGAGAATCTGCGCACGATCATCGTCGGCAGAACCTTGACCGACATGCGTTTCACCGCGGTAATGACGGCATAGAGGGGGATGCAGAGTTTCGCGGTTGCGAATTGCTCGGCCAAATCCTCGCCGATGTCGCCGGACTTCATGCGCTCGAATGCTTCTTCGCCGACGATAGGCCGGATAATGCGGTCCTGCACCTCCAGCATGAACGGCACGAGGATATAGAACATGCGGGGTGAATCTTCGAGCGGGAATACCGCCTGGAAGGTGTCGAGGTCTTTGATAAAGCACCCAGCGAGTTTTTGCCGGAGCGGGGATGTCTTCCATTCTTCGATCTGTTCCTCCTCCAAAAAGGTGTAGAGTTCATCGAGCGAACGGTAGTATTTGTCGAGTAAAGCCTGGTCGTCACGGTCGTATTGCCATTGCCAGGGCATTTTTTCGCTTTCTTCATGGATTTTGACTTTGCGGCCGCCGTCCTCGTGCGAAAGGATGTTCTGTTGGTAGAAGCGCACCATGGCGAGCTGTGCGATGGCTGTTTGTATCGCAGTTACGAGCTGCGAGTCGATCCCGCCGTCTTGTGCGGTGAACTCCGGTGTCCGGTAGTATTTCTCAGCCCGGTCGAAAATTCCGGGTCCGATGAGTTTTCGGATGGTCCGGCTTGCAGAATTTATTTCCGATTCGATGACTGCGAAGTCGTTGCTCTGGAAATAGGTGCCGACGAGACTCTGGATTTCCTTGGCGCCGTCATTGTCTTTATTGAAAATCATGGCTCTAATTGTTTCGTATTCGATCTTCGGGTGCTGTTTCCTCCTGCGTCATAAGGCTCTGGTGGTAGAAGCCGAGCTGGAGGTCAGTCGCGGGAAAATTGTAGCGGATCGCCTGGTTAATCGGATCGAGGATCACCATTTCGGGAATCGCCACGTCGGAGAGTTTGTAAATCTGGTGCGCATAGAGCATTTCCGAGCCGGAGGCGAGTTTTCCGTTGACCATGATGTTCGTGAGCGACGGGTGGAGCTGCATGCCCGATGTGATTGCGGAGTTCGCCGCTTCGCCGATTTTAAGCTGCGATTCGACGAAATCCTTGATCTTTTGGTCTACGGCTTCTATTTTCCATGTGCAGAGGTTCCCGTCGGGATCGTAAAAGTCGATGGATTCGAAAAATTTGCCCGCATTCTTCTTGCCGGAGAGCACTTCGGTAATTGTACCCATGATTTTGTCTTTCAACACGGCGACCATTGCGTCGAGTTCCGTTTCCTGGGCATCCGGGTGTTTTTCACGCAATACGTCTTTTTTGCGCTCCCAGTAGAGAGCCGGCGAGTGGATGTGGTATGCGAGGTTGAGTCCGTTGTCGGTAACGTATCGGAATATCGTGGGGATGTCGGAACCGCGCAATATCCATCGGATCGCCCCCATGAAGGCCGGTGTCGAATAGAAGTTGCGACCGAACGAATAGGAATAGTTGTACGATGCCGACACGGGATATTTTCCCGGGTCGAACGGATCGTACACGGGGAAAGTCCTCACGCCTGATGTGAGGCAATCGTTTTCGAAGTCTCCGACGAAAATGTGCTTTACATCTTCCAGTTGCCGGCTCTCGGCCCATTCGAGGCGGGCGTTCGTTGCCTTGACGAATTGAAGGCGTGCGATGCGGGGTTTGCGGCCGAGACGGTCGCCGAGGCGCTGACCGCGTTCGAGGATGTGCAAGGCGAAGAATCCTTGCAGGTGGAGGTAATCGACCAGCGCCTTTTCGATGAACCGTTTGGCGTCCCAGGAGCGGAGCCATGCGGAAATGTTCGGATCGTCATCGTATTCGCGGATAATGCGGCCGTCTTTCACTCGGTGCCGGTAGAGAAATGCTCCCTGCCCGTAGAGCAGACCTTTCTGCCGTTGGAGAATCCCGGGCGCGAGGTTATTGTCCTGCACCAGATCGCGCACCATGACGGGCATGTCGTTCCCGGGGCCGAAGGCCACGATACGCTTGCCCATGACATTCTGGTAGGAGTACTCCCAGTTCGGATTGCGTGCGGCGTTGAATATCGTCATGTCGCCGCCATAGCTTCGTCCGGTGGAAATCGAATAGGCCATTTGTCCGGCTTCCACGACAAATGACGAAGGGGAAATTTTATGTATTTTCGTTTTCATGCGTAGACTTTCTCTCCGTTGAACGACATCAAAAGGGGCTGGTAGAAATGACGTGCCCGGCCGGTGTCGATGTCGATGTATTCCTCGATGATTTCGGCGTGCCGGTGGTGTGTTTCCTTCGCTCGGGCCCGGAGGCGGGCGTGGCGTACCTCGACGATTCCCTCGCTCCGGCCGGCGGAACTATTGTAGGACATGAACGAGAAACTGAAGGCTTCGTTCTTGCGCGAGAGTTCCCGCATGCGTCGTATGGCATCGAATAGGTTCATGCGGCAAAAATAGCGGTGCGGTGGTGTGGGATAAAGGACAAAAAATGTGAATCCGCTATTGTTTCGGGTATATTTTTTCGTAATTTTGTCCCCGTACATAGGGTTGAATCCGAAGGCGAGAACCGACGAATTTGATCCACTTTCGGGAGGGAAGGCGTTATTCCCTCCCTTTTTTTGCCCGTTTTTCGGGCTGAAAAATCCGTTTTCAGCTTCAAAAATCCCGATTTTGCGACCTTTTTCGAGTGATATTTCGTACTTCTGCTTATAAATCAATTTGTTCCGCGGTTTCGACGAAAAAAAATGCTTCACGATGTGAAACCGAAGCCCGCCCCGCCCTCTTCTTCGTTTGCAATCGCACGGGTTCGAAAAGGTGATATATGAGGGGCCATTGTTTCGGATCGGGGAGGGGTGCCGGGGGGGGGTACGAAAAAGAGGACGGCATTCGCCGCCCTCTCGATATGCGAGGCAATATTGTTCTATCGCACGGAGACGTCGCCGGCCGTGCCGCCGGGGAGTCCGCGGCCGAGGTTTCGTTTGACGATGGCGATCCACTCCTTGCGCATCATCATATATTTGAATGCGTCCGAAAAATTTGTCGATGTGACGAGGCGCTTGTGGTCGGAGGATTTTTCGGCACTCTTATCCTTGCCGATGCGGCCTTTCGAGTCTACGATCGTCTTAGCCAGTTCGAGCGATGCTTTGAGATTGCGGCAATGTATGGCGTCGATCTGCAATTCGGGCAGGCGCGGATTGTGTCCGGTCATCAGTTCTTGCATGAAGATATACTCGTCGGACATAGGAATATTCGCCTGACCGAGTGACATGAGCTGTACGCGCCAGCCGGTCGGTGATCCCGTGGCGTTTCGTTCTATGGCTTCTTTGATTTGGACGGCCATAGATTGATTGCTTCCCTTGTAGTTATTGCCGCTTCGGTCGTAGTAGAATTTAACGACCTTGTGTTTGTGAGGCGCGAAGAAGTGCAGAAACTTGTCGGCCAGTTCGCGCACCCACTCGGGCGGGAGACTGAAGAACTCTTTGAGGATGCGCAGCACGCGGCCGTCGTCCTGTGCTATGAGCATGGAGAGCATGTTGCCGAAGTCCATCGACATGTCGATTGCACGGTTGGGATTGAGGTGCCGGAGCAGACGGCAGTCCTCGGTGTCATGGAAGCCGAGTGCCTTTTCCACGGCCGCGATGTTCCCGTCTGTATAGAAGTGGCGTTCGCCCAAGTTGGGGTAGAACTGCTGTCCCTTCTCGATGCGGGGAGGCATCGACAATATTGCGGCATTGACGTCGGAGAGCTGTGAGGCGAGCGCGTCGGCGAACCATTGCGGGGATAAGATATCAACGTTGACGTAACTCGAAACGATTAGGAACATGCTCTGAGCCTTTTCATGGTGGCGAAGATTGTACCAGCGTTCCATCCAGCGGTTCGCGGTCTTGTATTTGTTCAGATATTCTTGGCGGTCGGCATCGGCCTGCGTGCGGTAGAACTTTTCTTTGGCAGCGATATACTCTTGCACGGCGTCGTTCGCTATGGAGGCCGTTTTCCATACGAGAAGTAAGGTCTCGGGGTCCATTTCCTTGGCTCCTTTGAAAATCCAGTCGTATTCGCCGGTATTGCCGGTGTTGGGCATGTCGGTCGTGAAGGTTTCACCCAGATAGAAGGGAGAGTGTCCGAATTGCAGACGGTAGCCGCGTCGGGCTTTGAGGAGGTTGCCGATCTTGGCCTCGGCAAAATATTTCACCTCGTCGCCGAATACATGGACATAGGAGCGTCCGGCAAGGGACGCCGGGCGATCGAGCGAGCCGAAGGTAATGTTCAATCCGGTGAAAAATACGATTGTCCGCTTGTAGGAGATGATTTTGTTGTAGGGTTTCCAGAAGTAGGGCTTGAGCCATTTCGGGAGGTCGGCGCATTCCTTTTCCGTGAAAGTTGGCGGTTGTTTCTCTACGACATAGTGGACGCCATCGCGGAACCCTTTGCGCTCGAGGGCTTCGAATACCATCGAGAGGACGTTCGCCGTGAGGTTGGCGAAGGTATCGGCCACCCATGCCACCGGGGCCCCCGGCATGTCGTAGACCATTTCTATCAGCCGTTCGACTTGTATCTCGGTCGTCTTGGCCGAACCTCGTCCGGCAACGAGCCGGAGTTTGCGGGGCATGACCATCGCGCAGAATTGGGCGGTCCAGTTCATAAACTGGAGATCGACATAGGCTTTCTTCTCAGGCCCTTTAATTTTCGCTCTGTTTCCCATAGTTCAGTATTTCGATGATGTCCACGTCCTCTATGAGCGACTCCCTGCGGAGGCGGCTCTTGGTTGTTTCCGGAATGTTGAGTCGTTGAATCTGGTCGTTGATCTCTTGGCGGTTCACGGGCGGGAGGCCGATCACATCGGTCGTCAGCGAAAACACGCGCAAGGGTCGCATGTACATTTGCGGCGGCAGTCGTTGGATTTCGGGCTCGTCGAGTTTGCGGATTTTCGCTGCCTTGGCAATGATCTCGCTGACGGCTTCGTAGTCTTTAGGAGTCGTTGCTACGTTCTTCGCAGCGTGAGCCAAATCTTCGAGCAGTTCAGCATATTTATTCCGGAGGGCCTCCTTGGTCGTGTTTCGATTGGAGTAAAACAGCGCGTCGGCCTGGTTATAATAGTCTGCGGCCCGGTCGTAACTATATCCGAGTTGCTGGATCAGAAACTTGATCGCAGCTCGTTTGCCCACCTGGCGATCTATGGAGTTGATGATCGAGAGCAGGTCGAGAAATAGTTTTTCGTTGTTCGAGAGATCATTTGTGCGGCCTTCTGCCATGTACTCGTAGACGCGGCGAAAGGCTTTCTCGTTGTCGAAAGTGCCGAAGATGTCGAGTTTCGAGGTTTTGAACGACTTTTCGCGCCGGATTTTTTCGAGGTGGTTGATAGACGGGAGGTCTCCGGCTTTGGCGTTCCCGAGCAATGCCTTATCGACGGTTGCCAACGCTTGCAGGCGTCCGCGGGTTATGGCCAGCGTGACGATGCTCTCGGGATCGTTGTATTCGGCGGTGAATTGGGCGATGTCGAAGCTGAAATAGATGGCTATGTCACGCGGTTCCCACTCTAAGGCCCCGAATCGCTGGAGTTCTTCGATTTGCTCACGGGTTAAGGTGTCCCCGATTCTATTTCGTTCGTAGGTTTGTATGGGCATTGGTGTAGGCGTCTATGAGTTTATCCACTTCAGCCAGAAGTGTCTCCTTTTGGTGTCGGCGCTTTTTCCGCTCGGCTTGCAGGTGGGGTTTTGTCCCTTTTTTGATTTCGTCATTGATGCGCCAGATTGCAGATCGCAGGCGTCGTTGTTCGGCGAGCAGCTCCACGATGTTCAGCCCGTGTAGTTGTTGCCGGTGGCGTAGGTACTCGAAAATTCGGTGTTTGCCGAGTATTGCGCCATGCTCTCGATAGTAGTCGAGTTCCTGGAATATCGTGCGGTTTTCCAGAAAGTTCTCGACGGCCTCTCCGGCGGTGGTGTAACACTCGTCGAGGGTTGTGCAGTCGAACAGCCGTTCGTGTGCCTGGATGTAGCGGTCGTGGGCTGTGATTTTATCTGCGGCGAGGATTTTTAACTCGGGAGGACAATCCGGAGCCCGGAGGAAGGGAAAGTCGTCGCGGAATCTTCGCCGCGCAGGGCGTGCCTCCTCGCTCGGGGGTGTTATTCCGGCCAGGGTGCACAACTTTTCAATCAGCAAGGGCCGGTATTTCGCGGGCTTTATTCTGACGAGTGCCGCGAATCGGGCGTTGTTGCTGAATTGAGAAAAGAGCAGGAGGCCGGCTGTGACCTCGGCTCCTGCTCTCAACCATGCGCGGATTTCCGCCGTCGAGCGATCATTCATCCTTTACGAGTAGCGCGAGGCGGTCTTTGATGGCGGCGAAGCCTTCACCGTGGGCACAGATGAAACGCTTTCGGACGAGTGCCTCGGCGACGGTTGCCATGCACTTGGGACGCTGTACGGCGTAGCTCACGGTGTTGCCGAAGGTCATGCCGATTTCCTCGGGCAGTTCTCCGGGGTGGGCGATACCGTTGTACACTTCGAGGAACTCCTCTTCGGTGTAGGTGTCGCCGAGTTTTTCGAGGGCCTGGAGCACGGCCGTTGCTTCGACGAGGAACGGAAGCCCCGTGCAGGGTGTTACCACCCATTTGTCGGAGTCCGGCTTCGGTTTCATGCGGCGGACGCGATAAGCCGTGAGGTCGGCGAGATTGACGCGGTGCGTCGGGAAGCAGTTCGCCGGGACGATGATGAACGAGTCGGGGATGTCATCGTTGACTATCACCTGGTCGATGACTTCGGAGAACGGGCCCTCACCGATTTCGATGGGAATGATAACGGTTCCGACAGCTTTCTGCTCCCACACTTTCGTCAACAAGGGCAGAGCCTCGGCCGATCCGAGTACAATGACGGGAATTCCGACCTGGGGAACGGACCCGGAAGCGGGAATTGCTCCTGCTTCCGGGGTTTCACGTTCTTTGGAATGATCCTTTGCCATAGCGTCAGAGGGTTTCTCCGGGCTTGGCCGGTTCGTTCATTACTTCGGGCAGTTCTCCCGTGTAGGTAAGGATGCGGAACTCGTCACGGACATCCTGCTGGAGCGTGATGGTGTTCTTGGCGCCCTCCTTGGTGTCTTGGGTCTCGGATTTCAACGAGAGCGGATTGCAGGGCGAGCCGACGAGTTTGGCACCTTTGCCGTCGCAACCGCGGACGATAGCACCGAGGTTGCGGTTGGTGTTGTACTCGGTGAAGTCCTCCATATCCGTAGAGGTCCCGGGATGTGCGAACTTCACACCCTTTTTGTAGCCGCGTGCATCTGCCTCGCCTTCGGCTTCTTGAAGGAGTTCGATGCTGTCGGGTGTCGCGTATACGGGCTGGAGTTTGGCACCCTCTTTCAGTTTGAACCCGTCATCGGCAACCGTGACGCCGACCTCCCGGACGGGATAGCTTTCGACGTCATCCATGTCAAAGACAAGGATGTGCGGATTTTTCGGGGACGGGTTCCCGGCTCCTCCGGCCGGACGCCCGATTGCTTTCTTTGTGTAAGGCATAGCTGTTGTGGTTTACATGGTTTCGGGATCGTTGTTATCCTCCGGATTTTCCGGGTTGGGGTCGGATTCCTGATTCTCTTCGACCTTGGAGGTGATCCACTTGCCCGTGGCACCGTCGCGCGTCGAGGAGATCGCGGCCTTCGGGTCGTAGCCGTCCGGTACGATGGCGAACACGGCTTCGCCGAGCAGGAAGCCGACGCCCAGCCAGAACTCGCAGTAGAAGCGCACCTCGTAGTCGTGCTTCTGGATGTCGGTGATGAACTGCTCGGGGTTCTTGTGTCGCAGACCGACGAAATTCTCCTTCGGCGTCGAGAAGACGATGGGCGAGCCATAGAGGCTGTCGAGCACCTGGAGGTAGCAGTTCGAGAAATCGACACGATCCGCGCCGAAGTTCACCTTCTCCGTCCCGGAACCGGCGCCCCACTTGTTCTTGTAGGCCCGCTTGTACTTGAGGTAGACGTCGCCCGACATGAAGACGGGCATCTGTTTCGACTTGTAGAGCGGTGCGAGCGACGCCACGAAGTCGTCGATGACGGCCAGCACCTCGTCGTCGGTCGCTTCGAGCAGGTTCTTGGTGGTGTTGAAGAACCGCATCTGCTTGTCGAGGGATTTCTTGGCCTCGACGAGAATCGTCTCGAAGCCGTCCATCGTGTCCTCCGTTTTCTGGGAGTCTGCGACGTATTTTGCCTTCGAGATCATCACGTTCTCGATGTCCTCGGCAATCTGCGGGAGCATCACCTTGTCGACGATGTAGCGCGTGATCGGCATCTGGTCGGGCGTCTTGCCCTCGTCGTAGAGGTGGAAAAGCCAACTTTCGCCGACCTCGGCCGGGATGACTGAAAAATTGACCTTGTGACGGAAATTCTTGATCGTGAGGGGTGTGAATTTCGCACCTCCCCGCGGCGTCCATTGCGGCTTGAACTGCTGAACGACGTGATCTACGGATTCACTCTCGACGGCTTTGTACTCCGTCGTGGCTCTTTTCCAAGAGAGGTGCTTCGACGTAGAGAAGCCCTGGTAGAGCTGCTGGAGAATGTCGAGGTTGTTGCCCTGCGACAGATACGGGCCGAGTTCCTTGCGGAGATCTCCGACCTCAATCGTGGGGGTGTCGGCCATGACGCCCCGCTGGAGGAATGCGGCCGCGGCTTTGTTGTGTGCCAGGGCCATGTCGGCCTTGAATTGGCCCCGCTGGAAATTCCTGGTCCCCTCGATTGCCGTCGTGGCTCCGGGGAGATCTTCGGGTTTGGCCGCCAGCGTGGCAATGTCGTTCTGGAGCTGTTTGATCTGAGACGTGAACCGGGCTTCGACCTGCTCGGTGGCGTGGTGGAGGGCCGCTTCGTAGAGGTCGTTGGCCTGTTCGTCCTCGGTCGAGAAGGTTTTCTCCTTGAGCAAGGATACGAAGTTCGGCCCGAAATGTTCGGTTAGTTTCTGCTCCTCCTCTGCGGTGAATACCATCTTGCCCTGCGCATCAGCCGTCGGTTCCTTTTTGAGGAATCGAACGACCAATTTGCCCATCTGGGTGTTGGAAAGAAATTGTTTGAAATCCATATTTTGAAAAATTAGTGGTTGTATTGTGCTCGGATAGCGGCGTTTTCGATGCACTCGGCGAGGGTCATCGTTCCGTTGATGAGTCCGAGGTCTTGAGCTTCGTCCGGGTGAAACATGGCTCCGGAGAATACTCCGGGTGCGTCGGCCTTGATATTCGGCCGCCCAGCCTTCACGTCCTGGTGAAATTGTGCGACGGTGTGGGAGAGTTCTTCCTTGATGAGCGCATATTCGCCTTCGAGCGCCTGGCGGTAGCTGAGGTTTTTGTCAGGGCTTTCATCTGCGTAAACCGTGATGACGGTATAGCCTTCCTTTTTCAGTTTTTTCGTGTCGTCGACGATGTGATACAATGCGCCGATGCTTCCGACTTCGGAAAGCGGGTTGTCGCAGAAAATCGCGTCGCATTGCGAAGCTGTCCAATAAGCCAGCGACGCACAAAAGTCTACATGTGCGATAATCGGCTTGCCGAGAGCCTGCGCTTGGCCGATGGCCTCTTTGAGTATGGATACCGCATTCGCGGCACCGCCGCCGGAATCGATATCGAGGACGATGGCGCAGATCTCCGAATCACTTGCTGCCCGTCTGATTGCACGGGCATAGGTTACGGCTCCTGTCGTGAAACAGGAGTCGTATTTGGTAATTGTTCCGACGATTGGAATGACGGCGACCTTTGACGGTCTGGATTCGGAACCCGGACTTGCTTCGTAAAGGTTGACTGCTGAGACGGAGAATTCGAAGGAGGGCCGGGCTTCTCCGACCCGTTCGCCGCGGAGGAAAGAAAGCGCCACCGGGAGCAATGATTCGTAGTCGTGTACGAACCATTGCCCGCGGCGGACGTCGGAAAGGAGCTGAAGAGGATTCTGGGTTGTTTCTATGCGGAACATTTGTGAATTTTTCACAAACTTACTCGCACCCAGGAGCGATAGAAAGGACTTTTTTAATAGGTCGCGGCGGGGTCTTGGTCTTGTATTCGAGAGGAAATTCGCATAGTTCACCCTCTTTAACGAGTGGGCGGCATGGCAAATCTTCCGTGCCGAGGATATAGTAGCCGGTTGTGAGTCGGATTTTTATGATGCAGGGCTGATGTAGAAGCGCGACGTCGCTGAGGAGTGTTGCCGAGACCTTGGTAGTCCAGTAGGTGCCGTTGTCATCCTCTTTTGGCGTGATCTCGATACTCCGAGGGTTGACTTTCGAGAGAGGCAGGTCTCGGAAAAAATTGGATGGGTCGTTCCATGCTTTGACCCCGATGCGGGCGATAAGTTTCTGTTTCATTTTTTTGACGTTAAAATTGACAAAATCGCAAGTCAAATTAAATTATTTTATTATATGTGAATCCTGCTATTTTTTCGGAGGTTCGGGCGGTTGTATCTGGCTGAAATGATAACGCGCCTTTCGATGGATAAGGTCGGCCTTGCGACGGATGGCGGCGAGTGATGTCCGGTAGGCTCGTTTACCCAGCGTCTCGGCATAGTCGGCCGACACGAGATGCCGGGAGACTACGAACGCTTCGATGATGTCACGCTTGGGCATGCCGGCCTGGATGCCTTGTAGGTAGTAGGTGTCGAGGTCGATATTGAACAGCGCATCGAGGATCATGTTGAGCCGTTTGGTGTCGGCCTCCGTGAAAAAGACGTAACGGGTCATCGCGGCGTAGGTCGTTTGGTGTCGCGGAAGAACGAGGGTTACAGTGAGCTCGTCATCGGGCTTGCCGATGGGCGTGTCGCTGACCTTGTACAATCCGACGGCCATGCGGCCGAAGTCGTTGGCGAGGGATAGACGTATCGGCCCGGATGCCGGAGCGTTGAACAAGTGGCGCAGGTAGTCGATTGTGAGATGGTCGTTGGCTCTGAATTTTATTTCCATATTCGAAAGGTTTTTGTGTCGTGTCGTCGTATGTACATAGGGTCGAGCCGCACGAATTTATCCTCTTTCACGGTGAGTATTACGAAGCCTTCGTCGTCCTGGAAATAACCGCGGTCGACAAGATACTGGCAAATATCGATGAATCGGCCGACATCTTTGGCGATGTCGTCAATGCGGGTCCATTGGTAGGGAGGAACGCGCAATAATCTCGGCACGAGTTTCGTCGTGTAGATTTGAATCTCCTCCGGGGTTATTTCTTCATATTCGATCATGGTGACATGTTTTTTCGACCTACACGACCTACACGACCTACAAGTCTGAAAATCAATATTTTGAAAAATAGAGTTTTGTAGGTTTGTAGGTTGTAGTATCAAAATGTAGGTTTAGGTGTAGGTCGTTGTAGGTTGGTTGTAGGTCGTTGTGACGCTTTCATCTTCTTGTTTTTCAGTCTTGTAGGTCGTTGTAGGTTGGTTTTCCGTAAAAAGCTATATTCGCGCGTTATATTTCAGTTTATTTTTTGCGCTTTCGCTTTGTCTGGCGGTTCCTGCGCCGTTGCAACCGGGTCGGGTTCTGCCTGGCCCGGGACTTGCGCCGTTGCGGTCTCAGCCTTGGGCAAAGTGGGGGATAATACGGTATTCCACGGAGGGCCAGCATTGCGTCTGTCAGTTCTCGCATGATTGGAGTTGCCGCTTGGATGGCCGCTCCTAATTCTTTAAGTCGGCTTTCTACGTCTTTGATGCTTGGCTCCGGCAGCGAGATAACCGGTCGGCTTATGAATGGGAGTACCTTGTCCGGGAATGTTATTGCCGGGACGATAGACTCGGGAGTAGCGTAGTGCAAAATCCCCAGCGACGGAATCTCGTTACTGGGGAGTTTATCACATCTGCTTCCGCCATATTCTATAATGCGGCCTCTTTTGAGCCTTTTTCGGAGATATAGGAGAAAATCATTGTCTTTCATTGATAGCCTTTTCATTGTTGGTTTGTAATGCAGATATTATCTGTTCGATGATGTAGTGTCGTTTACCGGGGATGCAGTCGAGCATTCGCGGGATTTTGTAAATCGGTTCCGCATGCTCGAAATAATAGGTCCGTTCCAGTTTCCGGTTGTAGCGCTCGATTAACCGGCATACGGCATCGAGGAGCGATACAGCGCCCTCGATACCGTGCAATTCGTAGTTATTCTTTATCTGGTGGTAGAACTTATCTACCCGGTCGAGGAAGCCCCGGGCCGTTTCGGGATTGAACCGGACAAATATCCGGTAGGCCGGTTCGGCCACGGTAAAAATAATTTCCTCGACCTGCCGATGGCGGCGCTTGATCTCGTGGCGATACTGACCGGACGTTTCCAGGGCTTCTCGGAGATCTCCCATGATATAAGGTAGCATTTGGATCAATACGAGCATATCGACTGCCGTGTCTGCCATGTGTCGTTCGACTTCAGTCGGCCGCTTCGGTAGCCGGTGCGGGGTCATGGCTTGGATGGCCATGCGGCGGCGGAGCTGCGCCGCTTTGATTTGCCGGGACGTCATATAATCAGGCGTGATGGGTAGGCGGCTATTTCGGGACTCGGGGATGCCGTTTCCTGTAATTCCTGTTCAAACTCTTCGATGCGTGCTTCGTCCCGTCTCACGGCTATCCGGGGTATGAAGCAATGGACTCGGATTCCGGAGTCGGTTTCTCCCTCCCAGATACGGGCCGGAACTCCGTTCAGGGTAACGATTTTGTCGGTGTTTTCGATTGTGATTTTCATAGTTGGATTTTTTGTGTTGTTTTTTAGGCGATTTTATTTTGTCGATAGCTGCCGATAGCTGCGGCTGTTGCCTCGCTCCATGCGGTCGCTACTTGGGTGACGACGGCATTGCCGAGGAATTTCTTCTGTTCCTCCTGCGATCCGATGAGCACGTAATCGTCGCCGAATCCCTGGATGCGCTTCATTTCGGGAATCCGAAGCATACGCATTGTTACGTCTACAATTCCATAGAGGATGCAGAACTCTTTCACGCGTACCATTTCGGGAATGTCGTCCGGCTTGATTGTCCAGGCTGGTACTCCCTGCTCGACGGACACCAGATAAGGCGGACGTTTATCCATCCGGGCGATCAGCGTGAAACAAGGCGCATCCACAGAGCCGCCGGCGGATCGGTATTGCGGGTTCAGCAGGTAGTGGGCGTTTATGAGTCGTTGTTTCGGTATTGTCATCAATGTTCCGCATGGTGCGTTCACGGAGAATATTTGTCCGCCGCCGGAATAGTAGTTGGTGATAAATGGCTGCACCAACTGGAATCGGTCTTTTGTTGTCAGCGTAGGGGCCGGCCGTTCGACGGGTGAGTTGTATCCGTTTCCGTAGTATGCCGATACGAAGGCGTGGTGGTCGATTGTCGTAACGGTTCCGGCCGGGCCGTCGACGGGGATGTTCTTGCCCGCAGGCTGTCCGCTGAACTGCTTGGACAGGAAATCTACACGGGCTACGCCGAGCCGGTTTTGTGTCGCCACGGTCGGGCACGGCGCGTCGAGCCCGGGGGCGATGTATTTGCCGGACTGGTTTCGGGAGTTGTATTTGACGAGGAAAGCGTCTTTGCCTTCCGCGACGAATTTCACCAGCCCGGCGTGGATGCGGTCGAGTGTTGCTCCGACGAGCTGCCGCCGGCGATTGAAGATCGACTCGCCGCGATCCTCGAAGTCGAGGCATTCCCGCACGGGCCGCCATGGCGCGAGTGGTTCGGTGAAAAGGTCGCGTGTCTGCTCCGGGTTTCGGGTGTGCGTCGGGCGAGGCCATGCCATCGGCAAATCCGGCCGCACGAACTGCCCGAAGTATCGCACCCGGGATGTGTAGGCCCCGAAGTCGGCCGCATTGAGCACGCGGTGTTCGAACCGGTAGCCGTGGGCGCATACCTCCTCCACCCAGCGGCGGTAGAGTATTCCCTTGTGCTCCGGGTCGGGAACCCACACCGGGGCGACGGTTGTCGTTCGTCGCCTGCGGTCGTGTTTGATGTCGAGCGGACAGAAGGCTGCACCGTCCGGGCCGACGCTCTCCTTGACGATGAGCGGCCCCCATTCCATGAACTCGACGACATTTTCGATCTGGATATAGTTGGGGCGCAGCTCCTCGATGTAGCGAAAAAGGTGATCGGCCAGCGTGCGGCTGTCGGCGTCGCGCGACATGCCGCCTTTGGCCCGGGAGTGGTTCGTGCATTCCAGCGAGGCCCAGAGCACGAGTTTCGCACCGGGGTGCTTCATGCGTTCGCGGGCGATGTGTACTTTCATCGGTCCGAGGTCGAGTGTGCGAATGTCCTCGGTGAAGTGGCGCGTGTGCGGGTGGTTGGCCGCATGTGAGAGGATTGCGTTGGCGTCGTGGTTGACGCATGCGATGACCTTCGCGCATTTGCCACCGTCGATCCGTGCCCGCTCAACGCCCGTCGAGGTTCCGCCGGCGCCGCAAAAAAGGTCGATGTAGAGTAGTTTGATAGCCATTATTTTCCGAAATATTTTTTGCAGTTGCAGTAAGTGATTGTCGGGTTGGCCCATTGTCTCTGGAACCGCTGCCACGTTTTGTCGAATTTCCCCTCTCGATCTCGGTAGAGCATGGCGAAAGGCATAAATCCGGCCCGCCATGCCTCGCCCATCCGCTTCTGGGCTTTCTCGAAGGTATCGCCTTTGTAGCCGATCAGCACATAGCAGCGTAGCCGGTTGCCTACCTTGGTTAAGCCTGCATCGAGGAGCATCTTTCCCGCGGCTTTGAGCGGTTCGAGGTCGCTGGGTGTATCGTATGCGAAAAAGAGCGAATCGGGGTGTAACTCGTGTAGCCGTTCGGCCATCGCCGGGGTCATAAGCGCGGCCTCCAGTCCTCCGACGAACTGTGGCCGATGCGGTTGCCGGGCAAGCATGGCGAACACCTCGTCGATGTGTCCGGGCGAGCAGGCAAGCAGATTGTCGTCTTGGACGATCCATCCGTCTCGCACGGGTAACTCCCGGAGCTGACCGCCTTCGCGTTTGGGTACGGCGCAGAACCAGCAGCGGTTCGGGCATCCGCGCGAGGTGATGACGTAACCCTTCTTCATGTACATTCCCGGAACGAACTCCCCTCCGGGCTCGTTGTAGGCAGGACCGCCGATCTTCACCGGAGCAATTCGTTCCCATTGGCGGGCGGCCCATTCCGCCCACGGAATGTCCCAGGTGAAAGCGACCGATATATGCACTTCGTCGGCCTCGTCGAACAATGACGGCACCTCGCGGATGCGTACCAGTTCGTCATCCGGTGTCGCATTGGTCTTGGTCGGGAATACCCGAATGATTTTTGCCTCCATCGTCAGAATAATTCTTGTGTTTCATCCGGCAGCTCAACACCCATACGCCGGAGGGCGTGGCGGAGTGTGTAGCCGTTGTTGGAGTAATTCATTGCCATTTTGTAGAGTTTCGGATGTAAGGTGTAGAGCACCCGAAAGCGACTCCCCCCCCCGAGGTGGGCGCCGAAGCCGCAGAATACGCAGCCGGTGCGATCTATGCCCGGTACGTCGTAAATTGGGCAGTATGACACCGACAATTTGCGGATGTAGGCCCAACAGTCCGCATTTGTCCATATCGACAACGGTGCACTGTGTGTCTTGCGCGGGTCGTCTGAAAAGGAGTTGCAACCGCCGTGACGGATATATGTAATTTCTCGTCGTTTACTTTCTCCTGCCATAGTCCCAACCATCGGGAGGCTGAGTGTTGAAACGTTATATGTTGAAAAAGGGCGCTTTTTCAATATATCGCAGCATTTTTCCGAGGTCATGTATGGTTCGGCGGTCAGATAACGCCATCTTTTCGCAAGTATGCCCTGCTGGCGTTTCCCATCGCCATGGAGCCGATAGTTTCGCAGTTTTTCACTTTTGGATGTGCGGATGTCTCGCACGGCGTGCGCTTGCTCTTTACTCACCAGCGGGAACCCGTATCGGGTGATCACCTCCCGTGGCGTCAGTTGTGGCCGGATGATCGTGACGTTCGGTGTGTGCCGCACGAAGCGGACGATCTCCGGCCATTCGTTGCCCGTCGAACAGAACACACCCGGCATATCCGGATCGACGAAGCGTCGGGCGATATCGAGTAGTACCGTCGAGTTCAGTCCGCCGGAAAATGAGACATAGGGCTTGCGGCCGTGCTTTTCGCAGTAGTTTATGAACGCCTCGATCGCACCGACCGTGTGGTCGATTTTCTGCTCCAAAGGCCACGCTTGGCGGGCGTGTAGGTCTGAAATAGTTATCTTGTTCATTCTATTAACTTTTTCGAGATTTTGCGAGAATCTCGCTATTTCACCAACTCGAATTCGTAAACCACCACCCACGGATTCGATCCCCACGTACCTTTGCCCGATACTCGGTCGATTAGCGCGGCGAAGGCTTCGCGGTGATTATCGAAATAAAAACCTTCTTCCCGGCTCACATCCTCGAAATAGAACTTGTCTTCTGCGTTTTGCTTGTACATAGGATTGAATATTGGTTATTAAAAAGGTTTGTCCTCCCCGTCCGTTTCCGGCGCCGGTTCCGAGTCGTCCCCGGTCCCATAAGCGGACATGGATAGGCTTATTTCGTATTTCTCCTTCAGCAGGGTGTAGTCGAACACCATCGCCGACGTAACCTTGCTTTGCGCTCCCTCGTTGTCGTTGATGCCGCCGCCGACTCCCAGATGCGGTAGAAACCGGACGCCGGATTTCGTACCCATGAACTCGTCGGATTTCTGTAAATACTCTTGTAGGGATGATTTCGGCAGGTAGCGCACGCCGAGGGTTTTGCTGTGCATCGTGTAGAGGTCCGCGGCGGGGCCGAAATAGAGGAGCAGATATTCGTGACCGGCTGGCAGTTCCTTTCGTTCTTTTTTCTTGGCGAAACACCACTCCGGTCCCGGTACGATCTTGTACTCGGCCTTCATCTGAATTTTGCCGAGGCTGGCCAGCGAGTCGATTGACGACCAGAAGCCGGCGAGTTCATTGGTTTGTTCGGCCTTTTCGTTCTGTATCTGACAGAGCCGCGCGGCGATTTCGAGCGTTTCGGCGTAGGTGAACGGCAGTTGCAGCCGTGTTTCGAGGATTCGGAGCGTTGCCAGCAGGGCGCTCCAGTTCTGAAGTATTCGGTCAATGACGCCGCGCGTCAGAGCCCGGAGGTCGGCATTCGTCAGGTCGTAGGCTTCGCGGTAGCCTATTTTTATCTTGCGCCGCTCGCGGAGCAGCTCGTGCGTGAGGTGGGAGAGTCCGCGGTTGCACATGGTCTTGAACTGGTCATAGCGCTGTTTCTCCTCCTCGCTGTGCTTGGATTGGTAGAAAGTCAGCATCACGATTCGGGACATGAGGGCGTTGTCGGAGGTCGTCATTTCCTGGCCCGTGAGCACGAGTCCGCAGCTAATCGCCGTCATGGTGCGCTTTTTCTTGCCGTCCATGCTCATTTTACTCCGGCCGCTGTTGTCCCATATACCTTTGAGAAACTCGACTTTCTTCGGGTCGATGTCCTCCTTGAACTCGTCGATATGAACCACGGCGTTCGACACTTCGGCGATCGCTTCGCCGAGCGAGGCTTGTGTCGCGTTCCGGAGGTTGATTGACTCGGCATTGACTTGAAAGGGTGCGACGATGGCGCGCGCCATTTGGGTTTTTCCAGTTGCCGGTGGCCCGAACATGTCGAGAATCGGCATGTTTTCGATCGTTGCGCGCACGATGTCCGAAAATAGGGTCGTGAAGTAGAAACAGAGGGCGATTTTCGCGTTCTCCCCGAATACGTCGATACATTGTCGGGCGTATTCGTAGAGCGTCACGGTGCTCTGCTGAACGAACACGAATTTTCGGTGCAGGTTGTAGGTGGTGGTGTCCTCGCGGGCTTCCTTGGATGCGGCCGGGAGGTAGTAGAGTTTGTCGCCGACTTTGATGAGCCCGTAGTCGTTGGCCGGGATGAACACCTCGCCATCGAAGGCGCCATTGCCCCACGCGAAAAATTCGCCTTGCTTTTGCCATCCGAGTTGCTGTATTTCGCGGGCTGTCGGCGTCTGTTCGTAGATGTATTTCTTGAGCTGCGTGTATTGCTGTTTCGCCACGACGGCTTCGATGATGTAGTTGCCTTTGCCTTCGATGTTCTTCTGGAAGTTGTCGAGTGTCGTTACCTGGTCCTGCGGTAATGTGATAAGGCATTTTTCACGGTGGATGTTCTCGATCTCGAACATGCGGTAGGAGGCAGGTCCGTCCCAAATCAGCACGATCGGGCGGATGATGAAATTCGTCCACGGCATCGCGTTCCCGACCTTAGAGATTTGTCCGTAGTAGCAGTTGTTCTTGACGTAGAACCCGTATTTTTCCACCAGGTCGGCCTGCTCCTGCTTTTCTTCGCGGATTGCTTCGACCTGGCGCTTGTTTTTCAGCCGGTAGTAGGTCTCGTTCCATATTTTACCCTGTTTGTCCTCTTTGCCGAATTTGTCGAGGTACATGCGGGCGAGTGTCTCGTCGTAGAAAATGAGCAGGCCACAGATGTAGTTGATGACATCGAGCCGGTCATTCTGCGACATGACGCTCCCGACCTTGGTCTGATACATGAAGTCCACGAAGTCGGCCGAATTTTCGGCCATACACTCGTCATAGGATTTTGCGGCCTCGTATTTGAAATACTCGTCGGCGTCCTTGGCGTCTTTTCCGGGGAGTATCATCACCCGCACGTTCAGCCCTGCTGCCGTGAGAGCTTCGCCATGGCTGACGACCGCCTTCTGCCCAGCTGTGTCGTTGTCGCCGATGATGACAACTTTCGAGACGATGCGCTTTATCATTCCGATTTGGGTACTCGTGAGGGCGGTTCCCATCGGCGCAACTGTGTTCTGCTGGCCGATCTTCGCCATGCGGATCACGTCGGGATTCCCTTCGACGAGGTTCAGCACGTCGCGTAAGGCGGCGATGCGTTGTGCCTCGAAGTACCCGAATAGAATGTCGCCCTTCTTGAAGATGGGCGTTTCTTTGGTGTTGATGTATTTGGGCGGCTCTTTTCCATCGGCGTTCTTCTTCGAGTTGATGGCCCGGCCGGTGAAGCCGATGACGTTGCCCGTCTGGTTGCGGATTGGGAACATGAGGCGCTGGGTGAAGGCGTCGTATATGTCCCCGTCTGCGTCGCTGACTTTGATGAGTCCGGCCTTGATGAATATGTCGAGGTTTTCGTGCTGGTCTCGGATGTGACGGAGTAGAGTTTTCCGGCCGGGGGCATAACCGATACACCATTCCTCGATGGTTTCCTCGTCCCAGCGTCCGGTGGCGTATTTCTGCGCCGGTTCCGATTGTCGGTACATGGACCGGAAAAATTCGAGTGCGATGTTGTTGGCACGAAAGAGTTGATCGCGTTCGAACCGCTTTGCCAATTCTTCGGGTGTCGGTTCTTTCTCCTCCCATTTGATGTCGTAGCGGTTTCCGAGGTGGCGGCATGCTTCTACAAAGTTCATCGCGTACCGTTCCATGACGAAGGAGATCGGCCCCCATGTTTTGCCGCACCCGAAGCAATGTGCGGTTCCCCGGGTTGTCGATACTTTGAAGGAGGGTGTTTTCTCGCCATGAAAGGGACAGCAGCATTCGTAGTGAGTGCCGGCCCGTTTCAGTTCGAGCCCCTCGTCCTGGAGCACCCGGAGAATGTCGAGGCTGTTGAGTTGTTGTATTGTTTCTTGAGGTATCATCTTATCGCGTTTTGGAGGGGCCCCCTCGGACACCCCCCCCCGATTGTATTATTCGAGAGTTTCGATTTGACGCAGAATCATCCCTGCGCGGTGATATTGTTCGTAGGTTTCACTTTGAGGGGCGAATCCGGCCGGTAGGCGATTTTGGAGGAGCCCCGTTTTGAAGGCCATGATCGCCCGGCGGATCGTGTCGAACTCGTCGCTCGTCAAATCCATGATTGAGACGCGGCCGCTGCTGTCTTTGTCGCAATACATGGTCACGAGAATCTGAGTTTGACGGCGTATGTTTTTTCGGCGTACTCGGCCAATACCGGCTGTTTCAGTTTCGGTAGTTGACGATACCCGCGCAGATAGTAGACCGCTGTTGTGGGGGAGACAAAAAGCTGCGCCCCGAAAAAGCGGATCATGTTTGCTTGCTCGTTCGGATCAAGCGTTGTGTAGAGTTCCTTCAAAGTTTTTTCTTCCATTGTGGTATAATTATTTATTTGAATCAGTAGTTGAAAATAAGATATAAAAATGCGATGGCTACCTTTCCCATCGTATGAATTAGCAGTCCGCAAGTAGAGCGGCACTTTGAAGCTCTTTGAATATTTGTTTTTTCGTTCAGCCAACTGAATAGCGCTTCAATGGGTTCCCTGACAGATGAAACGGCTTGAGAATAAATGTCATCAGCGGCCTTGCTTCTCTGCTTCTCTTCTTCAGGAGCCCCTTTGATTGACTTGACGGGAGCGTAGAACTCATTGGCCTTATCGCGTCTTTCCTGCTCCCAGTAGTCATTGCTTCGGTATATCTTGTCAGCGAAGATCTTCTTGTTGAAAAGATCCGGCATGCATTCGCTCTGGAAGACCTTCAGGTCATTCTCGGAGGCAGGAGAGAGCGCTATCTGGCACGGATGAGGAAGATGCCCTTTCCTGCGATATCCTACCATGTGAAGCTTTAGTCCATGATAGTACAGGTTCTTGGTGGAACAGTATCCTTTGTCTGCGATATCTCTGGCGACCTTGCCTGTACGGTTTCTTCCGCAGCATGTGATTATCGGCATCGAGTCAACAATCACGGTATCATCCTGACAGTCAGAAGGCCTGAACATCCTTAATAACTGCGAGGACAGTTCCCTAACAGCACCGGCCATCCTGTTGAGACGGTAATTGAATGTCTGATAGGACACCAGGTTCGGGAACCAGTCGCGCAAGTACTCTTTAGCGAAGTTGTGAATATCCTTGATGAGGGTGTACTTCTGCTCATGACCGACAAAGAAATAAATCGTGAGGATTTCCTCGTCGGAGAACAACGGTTTCGAATTATTGCTGTATCTTTGGCAATGGTATTTGAGGCTTTGTTCGTACATATCGCAGATATACATATAGATTTTTATTAGTCTATACTCTTTGTCCTTGGGAATCATAACAAGCAAAAAATAGGGGTATTTTTTACTTTAAGTTACTGATTTCCAAGGATTTTACAAGTATTTCCATCCCTTAATTTTCAAATATTTACAACTAATTCCGAGGCTTAAATGACCTCGGTTAAACTTATAAATCACAGCAGTTCAACTGCTGATTGGAATTATTTATTGATTATATTGTTGTTGAGAGTGCTGGCGTAAAAGCGAAGGTTGTTACTCCAAAGTTCCAGTTCATAGTCGATTTCCGAATTGAAATTGATTGTTGGGTACACCCTGTTGAATTGTTCCAGAGCTTCGCAGGCAGTTTTCATAATCAGGATTATATCTTTTGATGTAGGTATCTTTTTCATGTCTTTCTGTTTTTAAGTATTCTAAAAATCAAGGAGGGCGCCCGGCTCGGCCATTCAAGGGGCCGGGCCCCTCCTTGTCGCCTTGGCGGCCCTCCCGGGTGGCTTCGGCACGAGTGCGTGGTGTAGCGACTATCCTAATCTCTGGGCACTCGATTTTTTCGCTGTCTTATTCGCCAGCCGTGCGGCGTTGGCGAAATTCAGCAGGTTCAGCAGGTTCGGCCAAATCCGCGATTCGTCCCAGGCGAAGAGAGCGATCAGCGAGAGGCAGAAATAGAGCCCGTAAACCTTGTGACGGGTCGATAGTTCCATGAACTCGCGTCCCAGGGTGGCGGTCAGCAGTTGGCGAACTTTTCCGACGATGTTTTTCTTGGCCTTTGCAATGTCCGGCAGTTGTGGCGCATAACTCGGGGCCTTTTCGATACTTGTGTACATAGAGTTGAATTTTGAAATGGTTAAAATTGTTTTATATTTGTAATCACAAATGCGTTACTTTTGTAATTACAAATGCAAATATAACTCATATAAAAGTTATATGCAACTTCTTCGTGTTGAAATTTTGTAAATTTATTTTTATATGTTTGATTTTAAGTCGTTTAGAAAAATAAATAATCTGAAACAAAGCGAGGCTGCTGAATATTTCAGTTGTACGCAGGCTTTTATTTCACGGATTGAGAGGGGAATAAGCCCGGTTCCAAGCCATTTTATAACTAAAATAGAATCTGAGGGGCGTTATAAGATGCCGGATATGGCTCCAGGCCCGGACACGGATTTGAAAATTGAGATGCCGCGCGAGGTTTTTGATAAGATGGCGCAGTTGATAGATACGGTCTGCTCTCAGCAGGGAACAATAGCTGACCAGCAGAAGTTAATCACCGAACAGCAACAGACGATTGGACGTTTATCTATCTCGGTGGAGTCGGGTATCGGTGTCCGGTCGGCCGAAGATGTCGGATGTGCCGATGTCGGGTAGTGCGTTTAGGTAAAACAGAAACAATAATACCTAAATTTGAATGATTGTTATTTTTTGCATTATTTTCTTCGTTTGTATCTTGATCCTTTTCGCGTCGATTAATGTGCAAAAAGCTCGAAAGACACAAGATGAATCAATTCCATTAGAACTGGAATATTATAAAAAAGCGTGGGAAAGATTCAACGAAGGAAGAGGGGATAAATGCTCGGGAGCGAGTTCCCAAGCATATTATGAATACCCGATTGTTGGTATGCAATATCGAAGGTTGCCGGATTATGTGTTTGAAAGTTTCCATACTGGATACCTTCAGCACGATAAGAGGAACAAATACGACGATATGGCTATCGGTGTTTATAATGATGATGGCCGATGTGTTGGGTATATTCCATCTCCTGAAAATATGGAAATATATGATGCGATGTCAGAAGCAGATGTCAAGAAGGTACATGTTCTTGGCTGCATAGAAAAGAATTACGACTATGATAACGTGCGATGGATTGGACGTGTATATATTGATACAGAGGATTTAAGCCTTCCTAAAGATTAATGCATCCCGGGACAGATACGGGACAAAAATGTGATTTTTAATAAACTTTTTGATTTGTATATTGCTGAAAATCAAGTGGTATTTTTGCGAGAAATAAGGGTGTAAAATCCCCTATCCACTACCAAACCGACGGCTGCACGCAAGTGCAGCCGTTTTTTTTGTTTCGGATTTCCGTCCCCTCTCCGGCTGTTTTAACCCCTGTCGCCTTTTCCTCCGATCTGTTCCCCTCTGCGCGCCGATTCTATTCGTTATTGAAAAAGGCCTGTTGGTGATGATTGTCCCGGGGTTCGTTGAATTAATTTGCCGCCGTCGCGCCGGTCCTCTATTTTTGCTTCAAAATTGCAAATAGAGTTTTTATTTTAATAGTATAATTATGAAAAAATTAGTGTCTATGACCATGGCTATGGCCATGATGGCTGCCCTTTTCGTGGCGTGCGGGGATGACGGAACGGACGATGAGACGCCCCCCCCCGCTGTTCCGACTATCGCATTGGACGGCGGTGACATCGACCAGCCGCAGGAGATCACGAATCCGATGTCGGTCAAGATCGGCGTGACGGCTCCCGGAGCGATTGCGGGCTTCACGGTTACGATCGACTCGCCGGCTCTGACGGCCGAAATGCTCGCAACGGTAGGTTTGGCTACCGAGCTGAACCTCGTGAATCCCGGCAGCATGGCCGAGGCGCTCGGTGCGCTCGGGTTCCCTTCGGGGGAGGCGGTTTCGGGCAAAACGGCCCTGACGTTCGATATTTCGAAGCTTGTTCCGATGATCGCGCAGATTTACAATGAAACCTCGGATCACAAATTCATTCTGAAAGTGACCGATGCGAAGGGTAAGAGCACGACCAAAACCCTGACCTGCCACCTGACGGGCAAGGTGGCTCTGGCCTATAACAACGATGCCGATCTGTGGGCCAATACCGCGACCGTTACGGCTGCGAATGTTCCCGATGGCGGCAGCGTGCAGTATCGCGTAAAGGGCGCCGCCGACTGGACCGACGCCGTGCTCGTCGAAGGTTCGAAATACCGCCTCGCTCCGGTTTACGAAACGTCGAAAAATGCGGCGGGACTCGATGTTCATACGATTAAGGCCGGTACGGGCGTTTTTGCCGCCACGACCTACGAAGTTCGTATCGCAAAAGACGGGCAGGCCGTCGACAGCAAGGAGTTCGCCACGGCGGTCGGGGATAAGATTCCCAACGGCGACATGTCGGGCTGGTCGAAGCGTATCTGGATTGATGGAAGCAACAACGAATTCCCGATCACGTATCCCAATCCCGAAGGCATGAAGGTCTGGGACAGCGGCAATAATGCATTCCTCGAGCAGAATAACGGAGAAGAGACGCTCTTTACGCCGCTCTGCCGTCAGGATGAGACGGAGCCGGGGACGGCCCGTTTGCAGGCCCGTATGGTCCTTGGCTTTGTTTTCGCTCCGGGAAATATGTTCACCGGCGATTTCGATTATTCGGGCTTCTCCGGGACGGTCAATTTCGGTAAGCCTTACGCCTGGACGGCCCGTCCGCGTGCTCTGAAAGTGCGTTACAAGGCGCAGATCGGCAAGATCGACAAGGTGGGTTCGTACGACCCCGACAAAGACAGCTATAAGGACCAGCCCGACCGCGCGCGTATTTTCGTGGCCGTCGTTAACTGGAAGGCACAGCACGGCGTGACCTCGGGTATGACGGAGCCCGCGGGTATGTGGGACCCGGCTGTGAAAACGAGCCTCGATGAAGGGGCGATTCTCGGCTATGGCGATCTGGTCATTACGCAGACTGCAACCGGCTGGATCGAGGCGACGCTCCCGTTCAACTGGTATGCAAAAGATGCTGCCAATCCCGCTTCGGCTCCGTTCTCGCTGGTGATTTCGTGCGCTACGAGCATGCGCGGCGACTACCTGACGGGTTGTTCGACCAATACGATGCAAGTCGACGATTTCGAGTGGGCCTATTGATTGGAAACCATGTGCCCGGACCGAAGCCCGCAGGGAGCGGGACGGTGAGTAGGTAGGGTATTCGGACCGGGTTCTTCCTTTCTTTGTCCTGCTCCCGAAAAAATGCGACGGCCGCCTTATCGAAAGGCGGCCGTCGCGGCGTTGGTTAGTTAAGGTATTAAAGGTTGGTGGGGTTTTATTTCTCGAATTTCGCCTTGAATTTGTCCAGCTGGCGTTTTAGGGCGTCGATGGCTTCGTCGACCGACTCCTCGAAGGCTTTCGACTGGTGGCAGGCCACCAGGTCTTCGCCGGGCATGTGCAGCGTGATGGTTGCGAATTTATTTCCTTTTTCGTGGTCCTTATCGAGTTTGAGAATGACCTCGGCTCCGGTCGAGCGCTCCGCAAAGCGGTCCAACTTCGCCATTTTGGCATTCACGAATTCGACGAGCCGTTTGTCGGCGTCGAATTTCACGGATTGAATCTGTACGTTCATAGCCTTACAGTTTATAAAAGTTAATCATTTGCCTCCCTTTTCGCGGGGATGGGCCTTCGCGTAAATCTCCCGGAGCCTGGCGATGCTGTTGTGCGTGTAGACCTGTGTGGCCTGCAACGAGGCGTGCCCGAGGAGTTCCTGTATTTCACGCATATCGGCGCCGCCGTTCAGAAGGTGGGTGGCGAATGTGTGCCGCAGCACATGGGGGCTTTTCTTGCCCTGTACGCCCGCCCTGTCCAGTTCTTCCTGCACCGTTCGGTACACTGCCGTCCGGGATATGCGTTTTCCTTTGTGTGTTAAAAATAGTGCTTTTTCCGATGAAATGCAAATATTTTGCCTCTCAATTAACCCGATGTAATGTAAAATCTTTTCGCGCACGAATTCGAGTATCGGGACTATCCGCTCCTTGTCTCCCTTGCCCCGGATGCGCAGCGACGAGAAGTCCGCGGAGAAATCGTCGCGGTCGATGCCGACCAGTTCCGCCAGGCGCAGGCCGCAGGTGTAGAGGAGAAGTATGATCAGCGAATTGCGCTCGCGGACGAAGTCCTCGCTGTCGCATTCGCATTCGCTGACGATGCCGTTCATGCGGCTTTCGGGGACGAAGGCCGGCAGCCGCTGCGAAGTCCGCAGCGAGGGGATCGGATGCACGACGTCGCGGACGACGGCTCCCGTGCGGAGCAGCCAGCGGAACAGCGCACGCAGCGATGAAATCTCGCGGTTCATCGAGGCGGCGCTCACGCGGCCCGTTTCGGTGCGGTAGAGAATCCATTCGCGGATGTCGTCCGTGGTGATCCGCTGCGGTTCGAACCGTGCGTCGTCGACCCCCAGCCACGCGAGGAACTGCTCCACGTCGTGGCGGTAGTTGCGGACCGTGAGCGGCGAGTAGCGGCGTTCGGCTTCGAGGTATCGGACGAAATCGGCGATCATACGTGAGCAAAGGTACATAAAAGCCGGATACGGTGCAAAACCGGATCGTATTCGGCGCAGCAAGGACGAGCGCGCACTGAAAAGTGTCGTCACGGCTCCAAAGATAGGGAAAAACCTTTACCTTTGTCCCAAAATGGAAGCGATATGAAACAGAGCTGGAAACCGGGGACGGTGCTTTATCCGCTGCCGGCGGTGCTGGTGAGCTGCGGCGCGGCGCCCGAGGAGTATAACATGCTGACCGTGGCGTGGACCGGAACGGTCTGCTCCGACCCGCCGATGTGCTTTATCTCGGTGCGTCCCGAACGCCATTCCCACGCGATTATCAGCCGTACGGGCGAGTTCGTCATCAACCTCACGACGCGCCGTCTGGCGCGCGCCGCGGACTGGTGCGGGGTGCGCTCGGGCCGGGACTTCGACAAATTCCGCGAGATGGGCCTGACGGCCGTGCCGTCGGAAAAGGTCGCCGCACCCCTGATTGCCGAATCACCCGTCAACATCGAATGCCGTGTCCGGCAGGTGCTGCCGCTCGGGACGCACGACATGTTCCTGGCCGAGGTGGTCGGCGTTCAGGCCGACGAGGCCTACATAGATCCGGCGACGGGGCGGTTCTGCCTCGAACGGGCCGATCCGATCGTCTACTCCCACGGCGAGTATTTCGCGCTGGGCGAGGCGTTGGGTCATTTCGGCTGGTCGGTGCGCAAAAAGAAAAAGGCGCCGAAGAGACGCTGATATTTCCGATTCGCTCTGTTTCGGGGTCGTAACGACGCTTTTTCCGGCCGGAAAGTTCTGCGGAACCATTTGCAATCCCGTGTTGCACCCGTTCTATTTTTTCCTATCTTTGTTCCATGAAAACAAGCCCGATAAGATATGCGCTGTTCGCCGCTTCGGCGATCCTGCTGCTGGCGGGATGCGTCAAGATGCCGAAACCGGGGACGCAGAATCCCGAGGAGCCGGACAATCCCGATTCCCTCCCCCGACGGAATACCTCTATCCCTTCGGCGATGAACCCGGGCAGATAACGGCCGAGATCGCGCTGTCGTTCGGGCCGGGGACCGATCTTTCGGCGGCGCATATCGAAATTCCTCCCCTGAAATACAACAAGTCGCTGCTGCTGCTCCTGACGCAGGACGACTGCAAGCAGGCGGCTTTCTCGACCACGTGGGCCGCGATCAACGGACGTCCCCTTTCGGATACTTATTTCTACAATGCGCCGCATCTGCGCGGCGGGGATATGCCGCCCGATACCTACTCTTTCGGCAAGGCGCTGGGCTCGACCGACGGGACGGGACGCGAAGTGCGCTTCTCCTTTACCACCGCCATTTCCCCCGAGTGGGGCTATATGGATGACAAGGCTGTGGTGCGGCCGGGCTTTACGGAGAATTATTACCGCTTTTTCATGCGGGCGGGGTTGATGTGGGACGATGTGATCGAGATGCTCAACTACGGGGTCGGAATCGCCTTCCACGATGTGAACACGCTGTCGGTCGATGTGCCCGACTCGATCCGTGCGCACTTCGTCTCCTCGCAGCGGATCATCCTCGACCGCCTCGCGGGACGCGGCTGCAAGATGCTGATCGAACCCAACGGCAACAAGGCTTATGTCGCGGCGGCGGAGGGCTACGATCCGATCCAGACGATTTTCCTGCAGTCGGGCGGTGAGAAGCTCCGGCCTTTTGCCGTGAACGGCGATCTGCTGCGAACGCGCATCGAACGGGGGCTGTGGCTGCCAGCGGCGATTCCGGCGGTGATCGAGGCGCAGATGGCCCGACCCGTGGAGGAGCGCGAAGCGGTGAATATCGGCGTGCACGGCACCGACCGTTCCTGGTCCGAGATGCTGCTGTGGCTCAACAACACCTACGGCCGGGATGGCGAAGATTGCCTGTGGATGCCTGCGGCCGAGGAGTATTTCGAATACAACTATCTGCGACACCATGCCGTCGTAAACGCGCGGGCGACGGAAAACACGCTCACGCTGACGGTCGAGATGCCCGGCGGACTCTATTTCTATTATCCTTCGCTGACGATCAATCTTCTGGGCGTCGATCCCGGAGCCTGCACGGCGGTCGGCGGCGGTGAGACGGTCACGGGGCTTTCGTGGGGCCGGGGCCGGACGGCGGATGACGGGGCGGAGGCGTTGATGGTCAATTTCGATTGCCGGCATGCCCTGGTCGCGCACGCCGAACATTTCGTGGCGGTTTACGAGGCCGACCCTTCGGCGGCGAACCGGGCCGACGCCCGCTATTTCGTGGCCATGCTCAAGGACTCCGACTGCAAGGCGAGACTTCTCAAACGGATAAAATAGACGCGGAAAAATAACGAAAAGGAGGCGAACGGAAAACGATTCGCCTCCTTTTTTCGTCATTAATGCGGCGGTTTCGCGAATAATCGCTATCTTGCGTAGCGTAAAATCCGGCCTCCCGCCTGCGTGGGGACCGAAGCCTTTGCCGACGAGGCGATCAACCGGAAATGGGATGAAGAAACTGCTTTTCGTGTTTGCGGGACTGGCCTTCGCACTGACGGCCGCCGCACAGGAATTCCGAATTACGCACGGGCCTTACCTGTGCGACATGTCGCAGGACGGAGTGACGGTGGTCTGGACCACCAACAGGCCCGCGCTTTCGTGGGTCGAGGCGTCGCCCGCCGACAGCCTTGCGCCCGCACCGCCGCCGCGCCATTACCAGACCGTCGCCGGCCGCAAGCTGGCCGGCAGGACGCTGCACGCCGTTCGTGTCCGGGGGCTGCAACCCGGGACCGACTACCGTTACCGGATCTTTTCGCAGGAGGTTCAGTCGTGGCCCGACGTCAACAACGTCACCTATGGAAAGACTGTCGGCGCCGATGCGTCGCGGCGCCGGGCCTACGGGTTCCGCACCTTTCCGGCTGCGGGTTCCGGATGCTCGTTCCTCGTGCTGAACGACATCCACGGCAAGGCCGACGTCCTGACCCGGCTCTGCAAACGCGTGGACTTTTCCGAACTGGGATTCGTGGCTTTCAACGGCGACATGTCGAGCAGCGTCGAGAGCGGGGAGCAGCTTTTCAAGGACTACCTCGACGCTTCGGCCGCGCTTTTCGCTGCCGGGACGCCGATTCTCTTCACCCGCGGCAACCACGAGACGCGCGGCGTCTTCGCCGACAGCCTCGGGGATTATTTTCCCGGGCGGGACGGGCGGTTCTACGGCATTTATCGCTACGGCGACGTCTGTATCCTGCTGCTCGACTGCGGCGAGGACAAGCCCGACGACCATGCGGAGTACAACGGGCTGGCCGATTACGACGCCTACCGCGCCGAGGAGTGCGCGTGGCTGAAAAAGGCCGTGCGCTCGGAGGAGTTCCTCACGGCGTCGGCGCGCATCGTCCTGCTCCATATCCCGCCTGCGGCCGGGGCCTGGCACGGGAGCGTCCACCTGAACGAACTCTTCGTGCCGGTGCTCAACGAGGCCGGGATCGACCTGATGCTCTGCGGCCACGACCACCGTTATTCGTTTCATCCCGCCGGGGAACGGGACGCGAAGTTCCCGATCGTGGTCAACGACAACCGAAGCTGCGTGCGCTGCGATGTCGCCGACAGCCTGATCCGCGTACGGATCGCCGGTCCCCGCGACAAGACGGTCCATACGCACGAATTTCCGCTGAAACCACAATTTCAACCATAACCTGAATCAATATGAAGAGACTCTTTTTTTCGCTGTGCGCCGTCGGTCTGTCGTGCGCGGCCTTCGGGGCGGGACCCGAGGTCAACATCGTTCCCAAACCCCTCTCGGTGACACCCGGCGCGGGGACGTTCACCGTAACCGCGTCGACCGTGATCGGCGTCGGCAAGAATGCCGAACTGCGCCGCTCGGCCCGGATTTTCGCCGGGGAGGTCGCGCCTGTCGTCGGAGGGGTGATGAAAACCGCCGCCGAGGGCGACGTCCGTCTGGCGGTGGACGGCTCGCTGGAGGCCGAGGCCTATACGCTCGCCGTGACTCCTTCGGGCGTCGAGGTGCGCGGCGGAACGCCGCAGGGCGTCTTCCACGGCCTGCAAAGCCTGCGCCAGCTGGTCATCGACGGCGAAGGCGTCGTGCCCGCCGTGACGGTCAGCGACAAACCCTATTTCGCCCACCGCGGGGGCATGCTCGATCCCTGCCGTCATTTCTGGACGGTGGACGAGGTCAAGGAGTATATCGACATCCTCGCCATACACAAGCTCAACAAGTTCCACTGGCACCTGACCGACGATCAGGGCTGGCGTATCGAGATCAAAAAATACCCCGAGCTGACGCGCGTGGGATCGGTGCGCGGGGAGACGCTCATCGGCCACCATCACACCTCGAGCGAGTATGACAAGACGCCTCACGGCGGCTATTACACGCAGAAGCAGATCCGCGAGATCGTGAAATACGCCGCCGACCGCTATGTCACGGTGATTCCCGAAATCGAACTTCCGGGGCATGCCGTCGCGGCGCTCACCTCCTATCCGTGGCTGGGCTGCAAGGGCGAGGGCTACGAGGTGCGCCGACGCTGGGGCATCAGCAAAGAGGTCTTCTGCCCGGGCAAGGAGACGACGTTCGAGTTTCTGCAGAACGTCTTCGCCGAGGTGCTCGAACTCTTTCCCTCGGAGTTCATCCACATCGGTGGCGACGAGTGTCCGAAGGACAGCTGGAAACAGTGCCCGCTGTGTCAGGAGCGCATCCGGACCGAGGGGCTGAAGGACGAGTTCGAGCTTCAGAGCTACACGGTGCGCCGCATGGAGAAGTGGCTCCGCGAGCACGGCCGGAAGATCATCGGCTGGGACGAGATTCTCGAAGGCGGCGTTTCGCCCACGGCGACCGTCATGTCGTGGCGCGGCTCGAAGGGCGGCATTGCGGCGGCCAAGGCCGGCAACCACGTCATCATGGCGCCCAATGTCCATTGCTACCTGGACTACTACCAGACCAAGACCCCGACGAAGGAGCCGATGGCCATCGGCGGCTATGTCCCGATGCGCAAGGTCTACGAACTGGACCCCTACGACCAGCTTACGCCCGGGGAGCGTGCCTACATCCTCGGCGTGCAGGGCAACCTGTGGACCGAGTATATCGCCACGTTCCCGCACCTGAAGCACATGCTGCTGCCGCGTCTGGCCGCCATCGCCGAGGTGGGCTGGTCCTACGACCGCAAGGATTTCGACGACTTCAAACACCGCATGAACTCCCTGCGCAAGTGCTACGATGCCGCAGGGCTGAACTACGCCACCTATTTCTTCGAAGGCAAGGACGAATAGCCGTCCGGTCCGTAAAAACATCCCCGTAATGCATGCGCATTACGGGGATGTTCCGTTATTTCAGGGCCGTGTCGTTCAGTTTCCGGCCGGCGTCTGCCCGACGACCTCGACCCATTCGCCCTTCCGGAGCGCCCGCACCGAGTTGTCGTACATCGCCTCGCAGCAGACCGAGGGGAGGTAGTAGCGGCCCTTGTAGGTCGCCGTGAGTTTGATCGGGATCTCCTTGCTTTCGCCGCTCCGGAGGTCGAAGTAGCTCAAAACCCGGTCGTCGCGGATGTCCTGGTAGGTGACCGTCGAAAGGTCCCGTTCGGAGGTGATCTCCCAGCCTGCCGGGACGATGTGCGTCAGGGCCAGGTCGGCGTAACGCTCGTAGCCGCTGGTGTTCGTGACCGTCACCACGGCGTAGAAGTCCGTCGACACGGCGACCGACCGCGGGTCGAGCGGCGCGCCGTTCATGTCCCGGTAGCGGACGTCGATCTTCAGGCTGCTTGCGGCTTCCGCCTCCTCGCCCTTGCCGGGCGTGTAGCTCTGGCTCACGACCAGATGGAGGCTGCCCGTGCCGGTGTTCTTCACTTCGGTTGGGGCGGTGAGCGGCATGGAGGCGATCGACTTGGCGCTTCGGATCGGTTCCCGGCCGATCCGGGCGTCGATCCCCGTCTGTCCCGTGGAGGCGAAATTCGCCAGCGTGTTGAGCATCCAGGCCGTCGACTGCGTACTTAACCACTTGTCCTTCTTCAGGATGTCGGACATTTTGAGGGCCGTGCGGAACGCCGCTTCGCGCTGTCCGAGCAGCGTCTGCGTCATCAGCACGATCGCCATCTGCCGTTCGGGACTGTTATAGGTTCCGTCGTAGGGGTCGGCCTTCGGAGCCGCCGTGCCGGCGGTCTGTGCGGTCAGCTCTTCGGCCACCTTCCGGTTGCCGTCGAGGGCGTAGGCTGCGGCCAGCAGCCATCGCGCGTCGCTGCCGGCCTGCGCCGACCTCTCCCGCAGGCGGTTCATGGCGCCCCGGTCGGGCGTGCCGGCCAGTGCGAGGACGTATTGTGCGTAGGCCAGCGTCAGCGGATTGTCGAAGGTGTTGCCGCGCAGGTATTTGAGTGCGCGTTCGAGCGTCGTCCGGTCGACGGCGTAGCCGTATTTCGCGGCTTCGGCCATGAAATGGACCGCGTAGGCCGTGCCCCATTCCGAAGGCGAAGTTCCGCCGCTCCAGTAGGCGAATGCGCCGTTGGAGAGCTGATAGCCGCCCAGCCGCGACAGGACGCTCTTGATATTGCGGTCGATGTCCTGTAACATCTCTTCGTCGCACTCGGCTATGGAGTGTAGGTAGAGTTGCGGGAAGGCTCCCGAGGTGATCTGCTCGATGCAGCCGTGGGGGTAGCGCACGAGGTATTCGAGGCGGCGCGAAAGGTCGATCGGAGGAATCGACGAAAGCTCCAGACGGGCCGTTCCGGAGGCTTTCAGGGGCTTGACGGAGACCGTTTCGCCCGGCTGGAGGATGTGCTCTTCCGAGGTCGTGACGTAGGGATTCGGCTCCCGCACGTCGATCTCGATCTCCGAGGCGGAGTTGTCGCCGGAAGAGGCCGCCGTGACGCGGACCTTCCCGATTCCGGTCTGCCGGCCCGCCTTGAGCCGGAAGGTGACGACCTGTTCGCCCTCGTCGCCGAGGACGACGCTCCGGCTCTGCGGCCCGACCACGGAGAACGCTTCGTTCACGCTCACCCGGACGTCGGTTTTGCCGACCCCTTTTTCGAGGGCGAAGACCGTGACCGGAAGTTCGATCTCCTCCTCCGTGGAGACCACGCGGGGCAGGGTCGCCTGCACCAGAAGCGGTTTTTTCACGGCGACCTCCTTCGCCGCGGAGCCGAAGGCGCGGCCGTTGGACGCTACGACCATCACGCGCACCGACCCGAAGTAGGGCGGCAGCGCGATCTTGTGGGTGTTGGTCTTCCCGGCGCCCAGCTTCTCGGCGCCGAGGAACCGCACGACGGGTTTGAACCGCTGCGCCCGGAGCGCTCCGGTGTTCGGCTGCTCGGCGTCGCCGCCGATGGCGAACAGCTGCTCGATGCGGCCGCCGTAGGCGCCGATGACATGGTCGAACAGGTCCCACGTGCGGACGCCCAGCGCTTCGGTGGCGTTGAAATAGAGGTAGGGGTCGGGCGTCCTGAAACGCGTCAGCCCCAGCAGTCCCTCGTCGACCAGCGCCAGCACGTAGCTCATCCGCCTGCCGTTCCGCTCGCGGACCCGGATCGTGATTTCCGACTCGGGTTTCACCGATTCGGGCATCTCGACGACGGGCGCAAGGCGCGTGCCGGCGTCCTCGACCGGAAGCCGCAGAACGCCGAACAGCCTGATCGGCGCGTCGTTGAGCGTGTTGCCGTGGGGTTGGACGAGGGTCACCGAGACGTAGACGTTCGGGGCCATGCCCTCCCTGACGGGAATCTCGAAGGAGGTCTGCCGGTCGGTGCATGCTATCCAGCGGCTTTCGCGGACGAAGCTGCCGCTCTCGACGCTCACCAAGGCCCGGGCGTCCGGGGACGAAGGAATGGTGATCTTCGCCTTGTCGCCCGGCACGTATTTGTCCTTGTCGCGGGCGATGGCCAGGCGTGTCGCGGCGTCGGTCACCGAGGAGATGCCGCCCCGGTGATCGGACGACGACACGCAGACGACGCACGTCGCCGAATGCGCCTGCCGCGCGCCCGTCACGCGGATGAGGTAATAGCCGTAATCGCCCGCACTCCAGCGCATCGTGACCTGTCCCGTGCCGTTCGAGAGGGTGGCCCGCAGGGTTTTGTACTGGGCGTTGAGCGCGCTTTTGGCGTAGCGGGCCTGGGAAGCCGCCGACGAGGCGTCCCACCACCAGTAGGAACTCATCCTGTAAACCGTCACGGTCGCCTCCTCCGTGCCCGTCGCGGGGCGGCCCCGGGCGTCGAGCAGGACGAGCCGCAGCGCATGGTCGCGTTTGCTGTCGAGGTACTCCTCGCCCCAGTCGCTTTGTTGGGCGGTTACGCCGATTCCGAAATAGGCGTTGTAGGGCGAGACGGCCGCGATCTGCTGGTCGACGCTGAAATCGCCGCTCTTTTCGAAGACCTTGACGGTGAATTTGCCGTTCAGCATCCCCGGACTCAACCCTTCCAGCGAGGAGAGCCGGTCGGTGGTCAGTTGCAGCGCGCCGTCGGTGCCGGTCGTGCCGGAGACGATCTCCCGCTCCTCGGGGGCGAACTGCTTCGTGGCGTCGTCGAACGAATAGTCGGGGTAACCCTTGAAGCGCGTCGGAATCTGCGACAGCTGCGCCTGGAGCGTGACTTTCGATCCTGCGGCCGGTGCGCCGTGCAGCCACCGGGCCGTCAGCCGGCCGGTGAACTCCTTCGCGTCGACGGTCTGTCCGTCGCCGAGGCGCATCTCGATCTTCATCCGGTTGGGCTTGACGGCGTCCACGCGGATGTTTTTCTCGAACGTCGCGCCGCCGAAGGTCGCTTTCGCGCGCCAGATTCCCGTGGGGGAGGCGGGCGTCGTCCGTAATTTGAACGTATGGATTCCGTCCGTGGAACCGCTGCTGACCGCCGACTGCACCAACTGCCCGTTGGGGTTGTAGAACTCCAGCGACGCCGGGTGGTTCTCCGGCAGCGGGTTGTCCGAGGCGACGATCAGCGTGAGGTAAATTTCGTCGCCCGGGCGCCAGACGCCCCGTTCGCCGAACAGATAGCCCTTTATCCCCTTCGTGTCGGTCGTGCCGCCCACGTCGAAATTGCTCAACGAAAGCGCCGCGCCCCGCTCCACCCGGACGAAGGCCGCGTCGCCGTTAGCCTCGGCCAGCACCGTGTAGGGTTCGTCCCCGCATTTCAGCACGGCGCGTCCTTCGGAGTCGGTGACGGCTTCGGCCAGCTGCTGGTTCTGGCGGTCGTAGGCCCGGACCTTGCAGCTGCCTTTCGGGCGCGCCGAGACCAGGTCGGTGGTGTAGACGATCAGCTCCCCGTCGCCGCTGCTCTTGCAGATGATGCCGATGTCGGACTGGATGACGACCTTCGACCGCTCGGCGTAGGTCCGGTAGTCGCCGAAATAGTAGTCGTAATCGTTGCTCTCGACCGGAATCAGCGGGTCGACGCCCTTGATTTCGAGCAGGTACATCGACTTCCGGCTGTCGGTGATCAGGCGGCTGAGGTCGAGCGAGTAGCTGTTGGTGCGGTTGAGCCGCGTCGAGGCCTTGTCTCCGAGGTCGATGGTCGTGTCGCGGACGATGCGGGAGACGTACTCCATGTCGGAGAAATAGGTGTCGCCGTAGTAGTTCCGCTGGAAGAATTGCAGCAGGTTGTTGGCGAAGATCTTCCGCACGCGCACCCGCGCCCGGGCGAAGTTCACCGATTCGAACAGCAGGCTCATGCGGTTGGACGAGGGCAGGATGGAGCCTTTGCCCGTGAAGCGGATCGCAGGGGCCTGCGAGGGCAGCGCCGCGGTGAAGGTGTAGCTTTCGTCGAGTCGGCGCCCCGCCTTGTTCTGCACCTCGCGGCTGATTTCGACCTCGTAGTTTCCCGTGAGTTGCGTTTCGGGGTAGATGTAGAGGCGGTTCCGGTCGACCGAGGTCCGGAATTTCGGGTCGAAGCGGATCAGGTTCCTGAAATCCTGGTTGGGTTTGAGCGGCTCGGAGAAGGTGACGACCACGGCCAGCGGCTCGGTCTGCACGGTGTGGTCCAGTACGATGTATTCGCCCTTGCGGGGGACCTCCATCTCGACGTTCCGCTTCGGGTCGAGGTCGAAGTCGAGGGTCAGCTTGTAGCTTTCGTCGCTGCGGGTCGGGATGTTTTCGACCCGGTATTTGTGGACCGTGCCGTCCTCCGAATGGGTCCAGGTCACTTCGGGTTTCAGAAGTCCCTTGATCTTGAGCCGCTGCTCCACGTAGTCGTCGGCGGCGTAATCCGACGAGACCGTTTCGCCGACCAGCACGTAGTATTTCAGGTCGTCGCTCTGCTGCAACCAGCAGGGGTTGTAGGAGAAACGCAGTTTCGGCGTCGAGAATTCGAACTCGGCGACGCCTTTGGCCTTTCCGCCGGTGAGTTTCGATGCGTCGAGCGCCACCTTGTAGCGGGTGTCGCTCTTCAGGGGCGATTTCGGGACGATGCGCAGCGTCCGCACGCCCAGCCGGGAAACTTCGACGTCGGCCGACGGGGTGAACGATACGGCGTCCTCCAGGTCGTCTTCGGCCAGTTCGACGCCCTCGCGCAGGGTCACCTGAACCGGCATCCGGACGCCCGACAGTCCGTTGGTCGACGACTCGACGATGTCGCTCGCCGGGCGGCTGCATGCGGCGGACAGCAGGACGATGAGGGCAAACAATGCGGCGCGGAATGGTTTCATGGTGCGTTTTTTTAGGTAACTTTGCGTTGGATACGGCGGGGTGCGCATATCTTTCACCAAAGATATATAAAATATGTCAAAAATGATGTCGAAAAAAAGAATCTGCCTCCTCGCGGTCGGGCTTACCCTGCTGCTCGCCGCGGGCTTTTTCCTCGCCCTGCCGCGGACGCTCTTCGACGAGCCGTTCTCCGCGACGGTGTGGAGCCGCGACGGGCGGCTTCTTTCGGCGAAGGTCGCCCCCGACGGGCAGTGGCGGTTCTTTCCGACGGACAGCGTGCCCGGGAAGTTCCGCACCGCAATCACGACCTACGAGGACAAGCGTTTCGACCGCCATTTCGGAGTCGATCCGCTGGCGCTGGCGCGCGCCGTGGGGCAGAACCTCGCGGCGGGGCGGATCGAGAGCGGCGCCAGCACGCTCACGATGCAGACCATCCGTTTGAGCCGCGGCGGGAAGCCCCGGACCTTTGGCGAAAAGTTCGTCGAAGCGGTGCTGGCGCTGCGGCTCGAAATGCGGTGCAGTAAGGAGGAGATCCTGGCCCTGTATGCCGCCCATGCGCCCTTCGGCGGCAATGTCGTGGGGCTGGAGAGCGCTTCGTGGTACTATTTCGGCCGCAGTGCGCGGGACCTTTCGTGGGCCGAAAGCGCCCTGCTCGCCGTGCTGCCCAACGCGCCTTCGCTGATCCACATGAAGCGCAACCGCGAACGGCTGCGCGAGAAGCGCGACAGGCTGCTCGACCGCATCCGGAGCGGCGGGCACATCGACTCCCTGACGTGCGCCCTGGCCAAGCTGGAACCGCTGCCCGAAGCTCCCGAACCGATGCCGATGGAGGCGATGCACCTGCTGGGCAAGATGCGCACGGGGGCGCTGCGCTCGACGCTCGACGCCGACCTTCAGGGGCGGGTGAACGCCTTGGCGCGGCGTTACAACGCGCAGTACCGGGGCAACCGGATCAACAACCTGGCCGTCGTGGTGATGGACGTGCGGAGCGGGGAGGTGCTGGCCTATGCCGGCAACGTCTACGACCCCGGGGACCGGAGTGCGGGAACCGGTGTCGACGTCATCCCCGCGCGGCGCAGCAGCGGCAGCGTGCTCAAACCGATCCTCTACGCCGGGATGCTCGACGACGGCACGGCGCTTCCGACGATGCTTTTCCCCGACGTGCCGACCTATTACAGGGATTTCACGCCGCAGAACTACAACCGCACGTTCGACGGCGCGGTTCCCGCCGACCGGGTGGTCGAGCGTTCGCTCAACGTCCCGTCGGTGCGAATGCTCGACAAATACGGCCGGGAGAATTTTCTGTCGCTGGTGCGGGGGCTGGGTTTCCGCACGATCGACCGCAGCGCCGACCATTACGGGCTGTCGCTGATCCTGGGCGGCGCGGAGATCACGCTGTGGGACCTCACGGCCGCCTATATGCTGATGGCGGCCAAACTCGGCGGGCAGGAGACGATCCGCCGGCCGCACTACGACGCGTCGTCGGCCGAGACCGTTGCGGCCGGCGACATTCCCCTCTCGCGGGGTGCGCTGTGGCTGATGTTCGAGGCGATCAGCCGCGTCACGCGCCCCGAGGAGGAGGGCGAGTGGCAGTATTTTGCCTCGTCGAAGAAGATCGGCTGGAAGACCGGGACGAGCTACGGCAACCGCGACGCATGGGCCGTCGGGGCGACGCCCGACTACGCCGTGGGCGTCTGGGTCGGGAACTGTTCGGGCGAAGGGCGGCCGCTGATGACGGGCGTGGGGTACGCTGCTCCCGTCCTGTTCGAGGTGTTCGGCCTGCTGCCCGGGAGCGAGTGGTTCGCAGAGCCTTACGGCGACCTGGAACCCGCCGTGGTCTGCCGTCAGAGCGGATTTCTGGCCTCGCAGGTGTGCCCCGACCGCGATACGCTGATGATTCCGCGGACCGCCGCCCCGGGCGAGGTCTGCCCCTATCACCGGATCGTCAATTTGAGTCCCGACCTGAAATACCGCGTGACGACCGACTGCTGCGATCCGGCCCGCATCGTCCGCAGGCCGATGTTCATTCTGCCGCCCGCACAGGAGTGGTACTACCGGAGACAGCATCCGGACTACCGCCCGCTGCCGCCGCTGCACCCCGGCCTGTCGGGCCGCGGGGTGGGAAACGACCCCATCGAGATCATCTATCCGCAGCCGGGGCGCGTGCTGGTGGCCCCGAAGTCGCTCGAAGGCCGGCAGCAGAGCCTCGTCTTCACGGCCGTGCACCGCGACCGCAACGCCGTGCTGTTCTGGCATCTCGACGACCGGTATCTCGGCGCGACCTCGCTGGAGCACAAACTTTCGGTCCGGCCCGCTCCCGGGCGTCACCGCCTGACGGTGATCGACGAGCACGGGGCCTCCCGAAGCGTCGCGTTCAGCTGCCGGTAGGGCGGATTTCCGGCGCAGGGCCTCTTCGACTGACGGATGCCCGCAGACAATCCGGCGTTCCGGGTCCGACGGAAAACGCCGCCGCAAGGGATGATCCCCTGCGGCGGCGTTCGTGTGTTTCCACTGGGACGGGCGTTATTTCACCCCGAAGCGGTAGATGCAGACCTGCGTGTATTCTTCGCCCGGACGCAGTACGGTCGAGGGGAAGTTGTCGTGGTTGGGGCTGTCGGGGAACTTCTGCGTTTCGAGCGCCAGCGACTCGCGGTAGCGCTGCGGCTTGCCGTATTTGCCGATGCTCTTGCCGTCGAAGAAGTTGCCGCTGTAAACCTGCAGTCCGGGCTGGTCGCTCAGCACCTCGATGGTACGTCCCGAGGCGGGTTCCCAGACCGTGGCGACCTGCTCGATGCCGCTTTCGGTCTTGCGGTCGATCACCCAGTTGTGGTCGTAGCCGCCGCCGTTGCGCAGCTGCTGGTTGTCCGCTCCGATGCGCTCGCCGATGGCGTGCGGCTCACGGAAGTCGAACGGCGTACCCTCTACCGGGGCAATCTGGCCCGTGGGGATCAGCACCGAGTCCACCGGGGTGGTGTGGCTGGCGTTGATCGTCATCACGTTGTCGAGCACCGTGCCGTTGCCTTCGCCCTTGAGGTTGAAGAACGGGTGGTTCGACATGTTCACCACGGTCGGTTTGTCGGTAGTGGCCTTGTAGTCGATGCGGAACTCGTTGTCGGGCGTGAGCGAGTAGGTCATCTCGATATCCAGGTTGCCCGGGAACCCGTCCTGTCCGTCGGGATGGAGGTAATGCAGCACGAGTTTGTCGTCCGAGGCCGATACCACGTCCCATACCACGCGGTCTACGCCCAGGAGCCCGCCGTGCAGCGTCTGCCCGTTATTGTTCACCGGCAGGGTGTATTCCGCGCCGTCGAGCGTGAAGTGCCCCTTTGCGATGCGGTTGGCGTAGGGGCCTACCACGGCGCCGAGGAACCGTTCGCCCGTGTTGTCTATGTAGCGGCCGATGTTTTCGTAGCCCAGTACGATGTCCTCGTAGCGGCCTTCGCGGTCGGGTGTCCAGAGCGATACGACGCGGGCGCCGTAATTGGTGACCTGCATGGTGATGTCGCCCGCATGGAGCG
>ERZ772937.80-NODE-80-length-87187-cov-26.759755_pt1 | contig 87187 bp, 76 predicted proteins | sample MGYA00512113_ERZ772937 | MGnify/ENA primary metagenome ERZ772937 (study PRJEB29015, sample SAMEA2737649) | human gut metagenome | biome: human gut; feature: human-associated habitat; material: faeces | place: China | collected 2012 ... | reverse complement strand
CTGGACCCACTGATTAAGAGTCAGTTGCTCTACCAACTGAGCTAAGAGTGCGTTTCTTTTTCGATTGCGGGTGCAAAGGTAGGTTCTTTCTTTGAAACCTGCAAGAAAAAATCTATTTATTTTTTATCTTTTGTTCGCTGTTTTTCTCTTCTCCCTTGAAATCAAACAATTAAAAAAGGGAACAGAATCAAAAAATCTGCTCCCTTCCTTTTTTTATGGCTTATACCAATTGATATTCGTCGGTATGATACAAATACGGCATGTGTACCTGTTTATATTCGAAGAGTTCTTCCGGTTTGAAGAAACGGTTGATTTCTTCGATGGCTGTTTTAGGAGAATCCGAAGTATGAACGATATTTTCCTGTGAACTGACACTGAAGTCTCCCCGGATTGTTCCCGGTATGGCAACGCGTCCGTTGGTTGCTCCGGTCATGGAACGCACAACCTGGATCGCATCCACTCCTTCGTAACAGCATACGATTACCGGAGATGCCATCATGGAATTTTTTACACGTTGGAAGAATGGTTTTTCACTGAGGTGGGCATAATGCTCATTAAGCAGTTCGTCCGTCAGTTGCATCATTTTCATACCAGCCAGTCGAAGGCCTTTCCGTTCAAAGCGAGTAGTGATTTCTCCGATTAGTCCGCGTTGTACAGCTGACGGTTTCAGAATAACGAGAGTTTTTTCCAGACTCATAATGGTGTTATGTTTTTAAGATTAATACAAAGTGTTTTCATGCCACATTCTGTCAGTAGCGGAATATGACGTGCCAAATATACGATTAATTTTGAAAAAGGAGTCAGTTTCGGAGAAAAAAATGCGGTGCATCGTTACTTCCCGCCCGGGGCGGTTGTGAGTATACGGTGCACCGCATTTGAAAAATGTATTGTCCGGCAGTCCGGTTCTTATTCGAAGCAGTAAAGTTCCGAAGGGCTGGTCCGTTTCAGGGGAATGACCTGCAAATCCTGTCCTGTCAGAATTCCCCGTTCCTTCAATGCCATTTCTACGGTCTTGTAAGCCAGTTCCGGGTGATTGTTGTCTTTACTCAGATGACAAAGCCACAGGTACCGGAGTCCTTCGGGTTTATGATTCGCTATATAGTCCGCCATTTCCCGGTTGCTCATGTGACCGTTCGGTCCGGCAATGCGTTCTTTCAGGTGAGCAGGATAAGGTCCCATTCTCAGCATGGTCTCATCATAATTGGCCTCCAGAACCAGATAATTGGCCATGCCGATGTAATGTGCGGCTGTCTCGGTGATATGCCCGATGTCCGTCAGGAAAGCAAAAGTCTTTCCGTCAATCGAGATACAGTAACCTACATTGTCTGTACCGTCGTGAGGCACTTCGAAGCAGGTTATCTGAAAATCCTTCAGTTGCATGGTTTCTCCTTTTCGGATGAAATGCGTATGTGCTTCATCCAGCTTTTCGGTCATGCAGTAACTCCGGTTGATGCCCTGATGTACTTCAGGTGTAGAATATATCGGAATGTTATGTTTGCCCGCCAGGTGTCCGACAGCTTTGATATGATCAGCATGATCGTGAGTGATGAAGACAGCCCGGATCAGTCCCATGTCCAGTCCTCTTTCCTTGAAAACTTTTTTAATGGTGCGTATGCCTATTCCCGCATCAATCAATATGGCGTCTGTGTCTGTAGCCAGATAGTAGCAATTGCCACTGCTCCCGCTGGCCAGGCTCATGAATTTTACTTTCATTGCAATAATTTTTTTTCGATAAGGGAACGCAAAGATAATAAGATGCCGCGGATTTCCATCATTTATGCGTATATTTGCCCCCGATTTTTTAACGTATAGACCGATGAAGCCACAATTGTTGATTGGAGCCCCTACTTCCGGAAGCGGAAAGACAATGTTTTCTTTGGGATTGCTGCGTGCATTGAAGAAGCGCGGTTTGAAGGTTCAACCCTATAAAGGCGGTCCTGACTATATAGATGCGCAGTATCTTACGATTGCTGCCGACAGGGATGCCGTAAATCTGGACACGTGGATGGCTTCGTCGACTCATGTCCAGTATGTCTACAACCGGTATGGAGAAAAGGCCGATGCCTGTGTGGCAGAAGGGATGATGGGGCTTTACGACGGCTATTATCAGATGAAAGGCAGTTGTGCCGAGATTGCAGGCTTGCTGAATATACCTGTAGTGCTGGTGGTCAATGCGCGTGCAGCGGCCTATTCCGTTGCCCCGGTACTTTACGGATTCAAGCATTTCCGTTCTTCCGTCCGGATTGCCGGTGTGGTGTTCAGCCAGGTCTCTTCCCCTTCTCATTTTGCCTGTCTGAAGGAAGCATGTTCCGATGCCGGCCTGGAATGTCTGGGTTATCTGCCTTATTCGGAAGACCTGCGGGTTCCTTCCCGTCATTTGGGGTTGACCCTGACCGTCAGACAAAGCATGGATGAACTGGCAGAGAAAGCTGCAGCTTTGGTCGAGCAATATATTGATGTCGACAAATTGCTGAACCTGTGTACACGCATCTTCCCGTGCCGTTACACCTTGCCTTATACTTCCGAGCAGGGAGTCGAAGCCATGGAGACGGGACGCCGGAAAAAGATGCGTATCGCCGTGGCCCGAGATCCGGCCTTTAACTTTATCTATCGGGAGAATCTGGACCGGCTGGCAGAAAGTGGAAATCTGACTTTTTTCAGCCCCGTTTATGGCAGTGATCTGCCGGATGCGGATCTGGTATACCTTCCGGGAGGATATCCGGAACTGTTTGCCCGCCAGCTGCATCGCCGGAAACGGATGATGCAACAACTTCGCGATTACGCGGAAAGCGGAGGAAAAGTCTTTGCTGAATGTGGAGGCATGATGTTTCTGACCCGTTCGCTGACAGCCCGTAAAGGAGGAACAGCTTATCAGATGACCGGTCTTCTGCCGGTCGACTGTACCATGGAAAATGCGCGTCTGCATCTGGGATACCGCCGGATGGACTATCAGGGCATTTCCCTGCGCGGCCATGAGTTCCATTATTCTTCGATTGCCGAACCCGACACGCTCCCGTCCGTCACGCCGTTGTATAATGTAAAAGGCACGGAAGTCTCAACTCCGCTATACCGTTATAAAAATGTCATAGCCGGATACACCCATTGGTATTGGGGAGAAGCCGATTTGTGGAAACTCTGGGATTAAACCAATTAAAGCTTATGCAAAATCAGAAACTACATCCTGTCATGCTGGCCGGAACCGGAAGCGATGTGGGAAAAAGTGTCCTGGCAGCGGCCCTGTGCCGTATTTTTCTGCAGGACGGATACCATCCAGCTCCTTTTAAGGCCCAAAACATGGCACTCAATTCATACGCCACCCCTCAGGGGCTGGAGATCGGACGTGCTCAGGCCGTTCAGGCTGAAGCCGCAGGTGTACCCTGCCATACAGATATGAATCCTCTGCTGCTGAAACCCTGTTCCGATCAGACCTCACAGGTTGTTTTGAACGGAAAGCCCATCGGCAACAGAGATGCCTGGGATTATTTCCGGGGTAAAGGCTTCGAAACCCTTCGTACTGAAGTCTGTGCCGCTTACGACCGGCTGGCATCCCGTTACAATCCGATTGTGCTTGAAGGAGCCGGCAGCATTTCCGAGATCAATCTTCGTGATAAGGACCTGGTCAATCTTCCGATGGCCCGCCATGCCGGTGCCGATGTATTCCTGGTGGCCGACATTGACCGTGGCGGCGTATTTGCCAGTGCATACGGTTCCGTTGTTCTTCAGACCCCGGAAGACCGGAAGCGCATCAAGGGAATAATTATCAACAAATTTCGGGGGGACCTGCGTTTGTTCGAGTCCGGGATCCGACAGATGGAATCCCTTTGCGGCATTCCTGTGCTGGGAGTAATTCCTTATTACAAGGATATCCATATCGAAGAAGAAGACTCACTGGAACTGGTACAGAAACAACGTGCGGCCGTACAGGGCAAGGTCAATATCGCCGTCGTGCTGCTCCGTCATTTGTCAAACTTTACGGATTTCAATATGCTGGAACGCGATGAGCGGGTCAACCTTTACTACACCAACAATACAGACGATCTTCTGAAAGCAGATATCATTCTGCTTCCCGGTACCAAGAGCACTCTGGACGATCTTTATGAACTGCGCCGTAACGGAGTGGCCCAGGCCATTCTTCGTGCCCATCGGGAAGGAACGATGGTGATGGGAATCTGTGGCGGCTATCAGATGATGGGCCGCGAAATCTGCGATCCCGAAGGTGTGGAAGGCAGTCTGACCCGACTGCCGGGACTGGGACTGCTGCCCATGCAGACAGTCATGCAAAAAGAAAAAGTTACCCGTCAGGTCCGTTTTACACTCGCCGGTGCCACCGGAGCAGGGCAGGGATATGAAATCCATAACGGAACCACACTTCCGGTTGAAGGCGAAACCTATACCCCCTTTACCCGGCTGGAAGACGGAACTCCCGAAGGCTCTATGTCCGGTTCCCGCTGTGTAGGAACCTACATTCACGGCATTCTGGACAACCCCTCCGTCATCGACTGGCTGGTATCCCCCTATGCCGGGAAAAAAGCCGTATCTTCGCCGGATTATGCGGCCTATAAGGAAGAACAATACAATAAGCTGGCAGACCATGTGCGCTCGCACCTCAATATGCCTTTAATTTATCAAATACTGACGGCCCATGATTGACGGACACGGAGACGACGCTTACCGCTACGGACACATACGGGTAAACTTCAGCTCGAATGTATATACCCACGTAAACCATGATTCCCTGAACGGGCACCTGTTCCGGCAGATGGCCTGCATCCGTACCTATCCCGAGCCGGAACCTTATACTCTGGAGCGCGAGCTGGCAGCCCGTTATCAGGTATCCCCGGAGAATGTCTGTGTCACCAATGGAGCCACCGAAGCGATCTATCTGATTGCCCAGGCCTGGCGGGGAAGCCGTTCAGCCATTCTGATGCCGACTTTCAGTGAATATGCCGATGCCTGCCGTCTGCATGCCCACGAGGTTGAGTCCGTGTTTACCCTGGATGCCCTTTCCGGCAGAACTTCCCTTGTATGGCTCTGCAATCCGAATAATCCCACGGGAGAAGTCCGTCCGGCTGACCGTTTGCGCCGGCTGATCGAGGAACATCCCCGGCAGCTCTTTGTCATCGACCAGTCTTATGAAGCCTTTACCCTCAAGGAAGTTCTGGGGGTAGGAGAGACTGCGGCCTTACCCAATGTCCTGCTGCTTCATTCCATGACCAAACGCTTTGCCGTTCCCGGCCTCCGCCTGGGATATCTCACCGGACATAAAGACCTGCTTCAGAAACTGCGGCGCTACCGGATGCCCTGGTCTGTGAATGCCCTCGCCATCGAAGCCGGAACCTATCTGCTCCGTCATGCGTCTGCCTATCAGCTGGATCTGAATGCCCTGCTTGCCGAACGCCAGCGGGTAGCCGGAGAACTGGAAAAGCTGGGCGGGATCGAAGTATGGCCTTCCGATACCCACTACATGCTGCTCCGTCTGCGTGGCGGCAAAGCTTCCGCCCTGAAGGAATGGCTGGCAGACACCCATGGCCTGCTGATCCGTGACGCATCTAATTTTGAAGGGCTCGACGAAGGCTTTTTCCGTATTGCCGTCCAGACTCCGGAAGAAAATAACCAGTTAATTACCGCAATTAAAGAATGGATGTATCAATATTGATGTTCGCACTTCCCCTTGTGGCCGGAGTGCTTTTGGACAAACTGCTGGGCGATCCGTTGTGGCTTCCGCATCCGGTGGTCGGTTTCGGAAAACTGATTGCCTTTTTCGAACATCGTCTGAATCATGGAACCGGCCGGAAGTTCAAAGGTGCCTGTGTTGCCGCAGGCCTGGTTACGCTCACCTGGCTGTCTGCAACCCTCCTGTTGCAGTATGCCTGGCAGATAAGTCCCGTTTTATACGTTTTTCTGGCCGCTACGGGCGTTTTCTATTGTCTGGCGGGTAAGACATTGATTGACGAAGTCCGGATGGTTTTTGAGGCCGCAGACCGCTCCCTTGAAGAAGGCCGCCGTCAGGTAGCCCGCATTGTCGGCCGTGACACTTCCGGACTGACCGATACCGAAGTCCGTACAGCAGCTCTGGAGACTTTGGCTGAGAACCTCAGTGACGGTGTGATTGCCCCCCTGTTCTGGTATCTGTTGCTGGGCGTCCCCGGCATGCTGGCCTATAAGATGGTCAATACCCTTGATTCCATGATCGGTTACCGTAATGAACGCTATCGTGCTTTCGGGTGCTTTGCGGCCCGTCTGGATGATGTAGCCAATTATCTGCCAGCCCGTCTGACAGCTTTTCTGATGGTTCTGGTTACCGGCCGTTTGTCCCTCCTCCGTTTTGTATTCCGTTATGGCCCCCGCCATGCCAGTCCTAATTCCGGATATCCGGAAGCTGCTCTGGCCGGAATTCTGGACTGCCGTTTTGGAGGTCCCCATCAGTATTTTGGCGAATGGGTTTACAAACCCTTTATAGGCAGCCACGAACGTCCGCTTACTTCTCGCGATATGCAGACTGCCATTCGTATCAACCGCCGGGCAGAACTGCTTATGCTCTTGATCATGCTATCTGCCAGCTTTGCCACCCTATATATAAACTTATAGGGGAAAGTGCGGACAGAAATGTAACTATTTTTGTCCGCACTAACTATAATAGTTTGAAAGAAGCCTGGCACAACTGGCAGAAATTCGGAGACAGGAGTCGCTCTGGCGATTGTAAGCCGTTGATAATTATTTGTTTGATGACGTTCCTGATCAGCGGAAGATGGTGCGGAGCAAAATTGCGGAACAAATACAGTTCAGGCCTGAATGATATCAGATCAGATGCGAATGTCCCCATTTACAGGCGGTCAATTTCTTCCGGAGACAGTCCGGTGATGTCTGCAATGTCCTGAGTAGGGAATCCCTTTGCTTTCATCCGGATTGCATTTTGCCGGCGCTCTTCCTGCCTTCCTGCTTCCAGGCCTTCCGCTCTTCCTTCCGCTCTGCCTTCTGCTCTGCCTTCTGCTCTGCCTTCCGCACGTTCCGTATTGATATTGTCTCTCAGGATCACAATATTATCCAGATGGCGGTAATAAGCTTTCAGTTCATCCTTGCTCATGCGGTCTAGTTTCAGCCTTTCACGTGCAGCATTCAGTCCCGGAGCCTGTGCCTGATCTGGAATTTCTCCGGTATTGAGATAATAGATCCATTCTTCCAGCGGTGTTTGGGCAACCTGATTGAAATCGTTCACTTTCAGAATATAATATTCCGGATATAACTGGCTGACTGTGTCGACCTTAAACGTCTGGCGCTGGAATGGAGATAATTCCAGTATATCGTTCTGGTGTATTCCCCGGAATTCTGTTTTCCCGTGATACACAATGTCCTTTCCATGTCCTAATGAGAAATAGACAATGTTGATACTATACACTTTTCTTACCTTGTCGTAGCCTTCTCCCCGGTTGATATATTCAGTCACCAGTTTTGAAGTACCGAAGAGCATACGCTGAAAGTAAGCATATTCATTGTTGTTCTGGATTTCAATCAGCAGCAGAGTCCCTTTGGAGTCCTCGGCCAGCAGATCCACCCGGTTATACTTGTCAAATTCCTCTTCCTGATTGCTTTCGCTTTCAAGCAGTTTCTGTATTTTGATCCGGTCACGGAGCAGTGTCGTCAGAAAACCTTCCAGTACGGCAAAGTTAGCCTTGTTTCTCAGCAGGCGTTTCATAGCCCAGTCAAAACGGATGTAATTACTCATAATCTTGTGAATTTAAAGGAATAGTACAAAGATAAGATTTTTAGATGAAACAGACAAATAATGAGCAAGTTATATCGTTTTCTGCCAGCTTTGCCACTCTATAAATAAACTTATAGGGGAAAGTGCGGACAGAAATGTAACTATTTTTGTCCGCACTAACTATAATAGTTTAAAAGAAGCCTGGCAAAGCTGGCAGAAATTCGGAAATAAGATTCACTCTGGTGATTGTAAACCGTTGATAGCTATTTACTTGAGGACGTTTTTGATCAGCAGAAGATGGTGCGGAACAAAATTGCGGAACAAATACAGTTCAGGCCCTCTTCCCCAGAAATTTTTAGAGAAGAAGGCCTGGAAATAATATAAAATAAATTCAACAGAAAATCAATCGTTTGACTCTTTATTTGTGCTTCGGAGACTGTGCCAAAGTTCTTTACCAAAGAGAATCCATGCAGAACTTCCAATAAATCCCAGGAACATTAATCCAAGTATGATAATTTTTTTATTAGGACTGGATGGGCTTAAAGGAACTGTTGCTGGCTCCACAATGGCAAATACCGGCTTTGCTTCCTGAACTTTTGCCCGTGCAACTTGTAATTGGGTTTCTACCTGGCTATAAATTTGAAAAGCAATGCTCATATCATTCTGTAAACGGGTTCCTTCTGCCTGTGTACGCTGTAGCACAACATTACGGTTAGCATCCATAAAGTCTGCGTATGCTTTTTGTGCTTTGTAATATTCTTCTTTGCGTTCTTTACAGAGCTTTTCCAGATAGTTACAATCCTCTTGTGCTTTGCGTGTGCGGTAATCAATGATGTATTTTTGTAATTTAGCTACGGCACTATCTGCTACTGTGGCGGCTACCTCGGGATCCTGAAAGGTAGCAGAAACGATTGTCATACCACTTTTTTTATCTTCACTAGCTAATAATGCTCCTTTTATTGCATTAATTTTACCATTTTGCTCTCCTGTTAGTCTAAAAGGGTCGATAATACTATTTGATTCATTTGTATTATCGTTAGATATAAATAGCGATTTAATTCCATTTATAGCCATACCTGGTAATTTGAAAATGTATCCCCACCAAGGACTTTTTTGGGTATCAATATAATCTGATAATTTTATCGCATGTTGCGATTTTTGAGGTGTTACTTCTACGTTATACATTTCAAGTATAAAAGGGGTTGATTTTATCAGATCTGGGAACATGGTGGAATTTAAAGCATCTTGTCCGTTTCCTCCAATTCCTCCTATTCCAAGCATGGAAGCCATTCCTGCAAAACTATTGCTATTTCCATTTTGTCCGGATTCAGGCGAAAGTGCTATATTTACTTTATATGCTTTAGGAAGACTAAAAGCAATAATACTTCCTATAATAAACCCCAATCCGATGGCTTTTAAAATAGACTTTCTATTGCTTTGCAATTTTTTGATGATTTCTATTAAATTTATTTCTTTTATATCTTTTTTATTATCCATATTAGAATTTATTTTCGTAGATATTTTTTATAAATGAATGTTCGTAAGAAATTCGGAATCAATCTTACAGTGATTCTGATAATTATGTTATATAAGAGTGTTGCTAATGAAAGAAATCCCATTTTATAGAAACTGAATTGGGATTTTATATCTGCAATAGCGTATTTCCATCCACCTCTACGTTTTATCATATCTTTAGAGAATCGGCAGAGATATAAACTTTCTTGAATATTATAGAAATGTGCTCCATTCATTAGCATTTTGATCCATAGATTATAATCCTCGGGAAATCCAGAATATCCTCCAACTGCTAAAACTGCGCTCTTCTTATACATCGCTACAGCGTGATTAATAGGGCATCGATAGTGCGCATACTGCATAATTTCGTTATGCTTTTCAGGAAGTTTTTTTACGAATAAAATGTTATTAAAATCCCCCTCAAATTCTTCTAACCAGGCACTACATATATCTGTTTCTGGATGCAATTTAAATATCTCTAATTGTTTTTCAAAACGATTAGGCTTAGAAATATCATCAGTATCCATGCGGGCTATTAATTCGTAATGGCAATGTTTTATGCCCTCATTTAAGGCTTTTCCTAATCCCAAATTATTAGGTAGGGCAACAATCCTGATGAATTGGTAATTTTTATTATATTGATTTATAATTTCATCTAACTCTTTTGTTAAAGGCCCATCTTTAACTATTATAATTTCAGAAGCTTGTACAGATTGATTTATTATGCTATCTAAAGCTTGTGATAAATATTGAGGATTTTCTTTAATATAAACGGATAAAAGAACAGAAAAATTCATAGTTGTTATTGCAGTAATGAGTTATAAATCGAATAATATTTTATATAGAACTTATCAGGAGAAAATTCTTTTAAATATTGTTTGTACAATTTCTCTCCCAAAGTATTGTCGTTTGTTGCTTTTTGGATAGCTTGCTCTAAAGAGTGAATGTTTTCTAATTCAAAAAAAACGACCTCTTTATTGGGACATAATTCTTGGAATATAGGAATCTTAGAACAAATGACATTCTTTTTATATATGGCTGATTCAATGAGGGTAAGTCCAAAACCTTCACTTCTACTAGGAAGTGCAAATAAGTCATAGTATGGTAAAAAACGATAAGCATCTTTTTTATAGCCCAAGAAAAGCACTTGTTTTGATACATTTTCATCAATACATAATTGCTCTAATGTTAATTTACTTTTTCCTTCTCCTATTATTATGAGTTTGTAGTTTGGAAGTTTTTTAAGTGCTTTAATAATTTGATCAACTCCTTTTCTATCTGTTAGTGCAGCATTTACTCCTATGAGAATTGAGTCTCCTTTAAAATCCAATATTTCTTTTTTTTCTTCTTCTGCTATAGAAGATGATAAAGATATACTTCGTGTATTATATGCATAAGTTAATTTCTTTGTTGAGAATCTTTTCTTGTAATATTGCATAGCATCTTTACTGAGGGTAACAATTTTATTATGTCGTGTAAGGCATATCATCCATAGGTTACCAATAGTATATGCTATGAATTTATTATATTGATAAGAAAAATCAGGAATAACATAATTGTGTAGGGTTGTAATACATTTTGCTTTACAATTTATAGGCTTATGTAAAAAAATATATAGGTCGGGACGCAATCCGTGTGTGTGAATAATGTCATAAGAGTTGAAATCGATCCTTTGTGAAAATGATATTTTCTTTGTTGGACATAAAAAATTGATTTCTTGTCCTTCATCAAAATAGAAAACTATACATGAGTGTCCATGTAAAATCATTTGCTTTACTAGTTCTTGTACAACAAGAATAGGTCCGGCATTTATTCGTTTAGGGATAATATAAGCAATGTTCATTGTTCCTTATGAGAAATATATCCAAATATCAGCTACTTGCTGTAATTTGCTATAGTTTAAATAAAAAAGAAATGAGCTTAATACTATACTGATGATGTATCCTATATAATTAGGCTTAATTGTTAAAGCTAATGCAGGAATAATAAATATTTCACACGTTGCAAAAATTGTAGCTAATCGGCCTCCAATCTCTCCAAGGCCGGATGTGAGTAATAAGATTATTATTGAATATAGATAGGCGTTTTTTATTATATTATATAGTTCCTGTTTAGGTCTTAAAATGGGTTCATAATATGAAAAAAGTAAACATAAAAGTATTTGAAAATATAATAGGGGATTAGTCAATCCTAAATTTGAGGTATTGACATAGGTTAGTAAAACAATATTTCCTAGGCTTGTTAATAAAGCTTTTAGTAAAATTCCACCAGTAAATCCAGCAATAGCACTTCCTGTTAGTATATATAAGATTTGCTTAAAAGATAGGTCGTATTTGTAAATAAAGATGAAGGGTAAGATAATAATACTACTATAATGAAAACATGATGCAATCAATGTAAAAAGACAAAATAACCTTACCTTATTATCTGATAAATATTTTAATGCATATATAATTATAACAATTGCTAATGCTTGTCTTATTTGATTCATATCTCTTAAAAGCAGAAATCGAGAATAGTATACGCAAAAGCCGAGTATTGGGTATATACTATAATTAATCAGTGATTTAAGAAGAAATGGTATAGTAATAGCAGATATTGAAAGGAAATAGAAGTCAATATTATTGTATATACTTTTTATTAATACGGATAAATAATAAAAGCCATACTCTGAATAACCTTTTTCTACATTTGTCCAATTTTGAATAGTGTCTGTTTGATATTTAAAGAAGTTTATATAATTTATAGAATCGGCACCACTTTCTCTTCTACATCCTATAAATAAAATCATAGCTACCCCTATAAAGTATAGGACTTTTTTCTTCTGTGAAACTATAGAAAAATCTGCTATTGAAAATAAGAGTAGACATATATATATTATAATATAGATAATCATATAGAAATAATACTATCTATTTAATTGAGTATGTAATTTATAGATTATTCTAAAAATAAAACTAAAAAATTTTTTGTTGTATTGGACAGCACTATAGAATAAGTATTTTCCAATAGTGGATACATTCATTTGTAAAATAACCTCTTTTGTTTCATCAGCTAAATTATTAAACTCTGGATAGTAAATAGCATTATGGCTGAACTCATCATAAAGTGCTATAAGTATCCCTTTCTTTACCAATTCCTTTTGTGGATATTTAGATAAAATAATCCTTAGATTTTTTATGTAATTAAGATGTTGCTCTATAGTTTTTATATTATATTTACGTGTAATAGAATCTGCATTACAAACTTGATCGTAATGGTAAAAGGCTTGTGGAAGATAACTTGTTTTAACTGGATGTTGATATATTTGAAGACATACAAGTAAATCCTCGCAATAATTGGTATTATGAGGATACTTTATGTTATATTTATCATAAATATCTTTTTTTATAAGTTTATTACAACAACTTCCATGAAGACCATTGAAAAAATTATTTAAGATAGCTTTGTTTGAAAGGCTTAAAGGCTTTTGTATTTTATAAACAGTTTTATTTTTAAATTCTATAAAATAGTCTGTAATAATTACATCTGGGTTACTTCTAGTGGCCTCTTTATATAAAGAAGATAACATATGAGGCTCAATCCAGTCGTCAGGATCTACATGTATAGTATATAACCCATTAGAATGGTCAATTCCAAACTGGCGAGTTGCACTAACACCTTCATTCTTTTTATGAAATAAAAGAAATCTAGAATCTTTTTGGGCAAATTGTTCACAAAGGACTTTGCTCTTGTCTGTACTTCCATCATCTATTAACAGAACTTCATAATCTGAAAAATCTTGCTCTTGTATACTCTTGATACATCTGCTTAAGTATTTTTCTGCATTATATACTGCTATAATAATTGATATAAATGGAGAATGCATGGCCTAGTTGTGAATTTTTATTTTGTTATTTTCTTTAAATATAAATCTTTAGATCTTAGTTTCCTTTTTCTTAACTCAATAATTGTATTAGGTATTAAATATTTTATTATTTGGTATATATATATTTTTATATATGTAAAAAATAGTTTTATCTTATTGTTTGCATATTTGATTTGTGCGTATTCTAATTCAACCTTTTGGATTTGGGTTGCCGAAACTCCATTTTCTGATTCATAATTAGAAATAGGCTGTTCTATATATTTAAATTGATACTTATTAAAGAATAAAGACCTAAATAGATTGTAATCAGCTAATATTTTGTATTTTATATTAAATTTATATTGAATAAGTAGAGAAGTTTTTATGAAGCTAGATTGATGACAAAAGACTGTATGTTTTTTTAATAGACTTATTTCTTTGGGAATTGACAAATATTTTTCATTCTTGTATGTAACAATTGTATTTCCATAAAGAATATCAACGTCTGAGTTATGATTAATGAAATGTGCACATTCCTCTATTGTTCGTTGTGAGTAGAAACTATCACCTGCATTCATAAAGTTGATCCATTCTCCAGTGGCAATTCGGATTCCTTTATTCATTGCATCATAAATACCTTTGTCAGGTTCACTAACCCAATAAGTTATTTGATCTGAATATTTTTTTATTATATCTATTGTGTTGTCTGTACTTCCTCCATCTATAATAATATACTCAATATTATTATAAGTTTGACCTAAAACGGATAAAATAGTTTCTTCAAGTATTTTTTCTGCATTGTAGGTTACAGTAATAATTGTTATTTTTATATTATTGGCCATATTTGCAGTTATTAAAATAGAGTGTAATTCTAATATTGATAAATATTAATTTATCTGTGGAATATATATTTTATAAGTTTTTTATGCTGCTCTATAATTGGGGATGTACTAAATTTCTTTAATGAAGAATTGTAGATACTTTCCTTTATATTTGATCGATCTGAGTCATTATATAGTTGCTCAATATAATAAATACCTTCAATAAGGCCATTATTTTCCATCGGGTTACAAAGATAGCCATTAATTTTATGATCTATTAAATCTGGAATTCCACCAACATTCATAGCTACAACGGGAGTTCCACAACTAAGAGATTCTAGTATAATATTAGGATAATTTTCTGCAATAGAAGGTACTAGTAATATATCTGTGGCATTGTATAAACATGATAGGGTATATTCATCGGTTAAAGGACCTAAAAAATAGATTCTTTGTTTAAAGGTTTTGCTTAATGTTTCCTCATCTGATTCACCAAAAATTATAATCTCATATTTATTCTCATCTAGAAGTTTAAGAGATTCAACAATGTTATTCCATCCTTTATATGGATTATTTGTCCCGCCTGTTGCAGCTCCAAATGTTAATCTTATTTTTGTAGGATCATTCGGAATGTTTAAAAAAGATCTAGCGGCTTCAGGGTCAACTAGTTTAAAAATATCATGGTTAATTACATTGTGTATGATAGTTATTTTCACATTTTTGAATATATTGCTATTTTGAACAAGATTTCCTAACCAATTACTGGGTGAAATGACATGTATATGTTGGGAGTAATTTTGAATAGACTTGTACTTTTTGTTAAAGACAATTTTTGCAAGGTCTATATGGCTGCTAAGAAGAGGACACTTTTGGCATTGTGTTTCGTATTTCTTACAATTAAGAGAATGATGACATCCTCCTGTTATACTCCACATGTCATGCATATAAAAAATTACAGGCTTTTGTAATTGTAATAATTTTCGTAAATCATTTAGAGATAAAAAATCTTTGTTTATCCAATGCAAATATATTATGTCCGCTTTTTTAACTAAAGGATTATTGGTTATATCAGCTCCAAAGAGATTAATGGAAAATGCACCATATTTTATTTTCCCTTTTAGTAACTTAGCTGTTAGTCGTTGGAAAATCTTATTGAAAAATTTTTGGCGCTTAGTTATAGAGTATACTTGTTTGTCTTGTCGTTTTTTATCTATAACAAGTAAAGAAGAATTCATCCCGTGATTACACATTGCAATATGAAGACGATAAGCTGCAATGGCTGCTCCTCCCTCATGATCTGAATAATTTATGTGAAGTATATTCATTAAAGAAAGATATTAATAATAGACTTTATCGTATTTTGTTTCTTACTTTATTTAGTAAATTATAATAGCGAACCAGATTCTGATAAATATATCCATAATAGAAATTTATTCCATATTTTTCTTTTAATAATTTTGTTTCCTTATATGTTGTTATTCCTTCTCGGATATATTCTCCCATTTTTATCTTTTGCCAAAACGATTTATTCTTAAAATTCATATTGAAGATAAAGTCTTTTTCTTTAAAATCGTGTCTGGTTTTACTTAGTTCAGCAAATTCTCTATGATAAATTATTACTGGAGTTGTTGATATTGCGATTGGATATTTATTAAAAAATTTTAGTTCAAACTCAGCATCCTCATATCTGCATAAATTTTCATTATAGGGCTTTTCTCCTAATATATTTTTATTAAAAATAGTAGCACCTGCTCCAAAATAGGCTTCTTTTTTTATTATAGCTTTAATAAAATTATTAATTACCTTCTCGTTATGGTTATCAATCACTTTAGGAACTTTTTGATTACCGTTAAACGTGAAAAAATTAGCTGTTGCAATTTGTGTATTAAACTTAGATATAAGATTTATAAGAACTTCTAGATTATTAGGTAAAAGTTCATCATCTGCATCTAAGAACGTTATCCATTGAGATTGAGATAATTGGACTCCTAAATTTCTCGCAGAAGATACACCTCCATTATCTTTTCTATAATATTTAATTCGTTGGTCAACTTTTACATATTCTTTAGCAATAGTACTACTTTTGTCAGTAGAACCATCATCGATTATGATAAGTTCAAAATTTGTATATGTTTGGTTCAAAACTGACTGAATTGTATTGGAAATAGCTTTTTCTTTGTTGTATAATGGAATAATAACAGAAATATTACTCATGATTTATTCTTTTGGCGGTGATATATTTTTTTGTTTATTACTTCTTTTATTGTATTTCTTTCATGTTGATCAAGTCCTAATGTATAGATACAAAATAAAATTGAAATAGTACTTGTTATACATATTGAAATAAAACTTAGAAAGTTTTGTTCTGTATTATAATATATTATGATAGGTAAGATTGGGGCTAATAGAATAACTATAATAATCTTCTTCATTACAGCTGAAGTATACTCTTTTATTGTCATATTAATCATGGGAAGTACTATTTTAAGCCGTGCACATTGTGCTATTATTTCTATGCAAATATGGATAAAAAAAACTATTTCCGGTATCGAAGTATCTAGCTTTAGACAGAAATAGGCGATAGGAACAATGGTCAGTAATATGCTGCTTTCTATTAGTTGGAATTTTTTCATCCTTCCTGTTGCATGGACAGTTGTTATGATAGGATTTGCCAAACATGAAAGTATGCTGGTAATAAGAATTAATCTTAGGAAAGAATCTGTATGTTGAGGATATTCTCCTAACCACCAATTTAATATAAGATTAACCTCTAAAAATAAAGGAATACATATCAATAGCATTAAATATAATGAGAAACGGGAACTGTTTATAATTAATTCTTTTACTCTCAAATAATCACCTGCTGCATATTTTTTGGTTATTTGTGGGTTAATGGCCATTAAAAAATTATTGTTAAATGTGTTTACTATGTTCTGTACTTGGACAGCAATACCTCGCGCTGCATTTATTATGGGATTAAAAAATATATTAAGTAAAATATTAAGTCCTTGAGTAAAACCAAAATAAGCAAGGCTACCGCTCATAGTCCATCCAGCGAAAAAGAATATTTCCTTAAAGAGATTTTTGTCTATTTTTGTTAATATTATTCTCTTTGTTTCTTCGAAATTGTATTTACAATAAATGATATATAATGCGAAATCAAAGACTTGAATAATAAAAATATAAATAGAATAAAAAATAAGTTTGTCATAATTAATATTTAAAAGGATAAATACAGAAACCAGTTTTAAAATGGCGTCACTTAAACTTAGATAAGCAAAAGTGGACATTTTCTCATGAGCAATGATAACAGAATTAAAAGGAGCGCAGATTAATCCGCCCATTGCTGTAAAAACAGACATTTGATATACCCACATGGCTGCATATTCACGTTCTGGAGGAATATTTAGTTGGGTTTTTATAAACCAGAGTCCAATTGTTTCTCCAACAATTAATATAAGACCTGCAAAAAGTAGGTGAATAAGTATGATATTGTTGAATGTTTTTTTTAGGTTATTATTATCCTCTTTTCCTAAAGCATATGTTATGAACCGTGAAGCCGCACCAGCTAATGAACTTGTTAGGAATCCTAAGAAAGAAATAATACCTCCAACAACATTGTATATACCAAAATCCTCTTCTCCTAATACTTTTAAGACAATTCTTGATGTGTAAAGACTGATAATAACCATTGCTATCATTCGTATATATAGCAATAAGGTATTACGTGCAATTCTCTTATTTTCGTTTTGCATATTTATATGGAGAAGTTGGATAAGGATTATTTAATTTGTTTTTTTTTAATCACCATATCAAACCATATATTTAATCCAGTCCATACAACGACATCAATAATAAATACTAATGTATTGTTCCATCCGGAATGTACTGTAACCAAAGTAAATGCACAAAGGCTGGCGGACATCAGCTGGATGGTGATGAGTGCCTGGCGTGGGGAAAATCCCATATCCAGAAATTTATGATGAATATGAGTCTTGTCGGGCAGGAAAAGAGCCTTCCCATTACGTGCCCGGCGAAGTACGACACGTACGACGTCAAGTGAGGGAACAAGCAGGACGCTGAAGGAAACGAGCAGGGGAGAACCCAAAATTTCTTCAGTGGGAATGCTTCCGGTATACATGCTATATTTGATGACGAAGAAGCTGAGAATGTATCCCAGTGTCAAACTTCCGGTGTCACCCATAAAGATTTTGCGTCCGCGGTCGGCATTGCCAAATACGTTGTAAGAGAAAAAGGGAATCAGGATGCCTACACAAACAAAGGCCAGCAGGGCATAAATCCATTGCTGGTTGTGAATGAAGATAACTCCCAGAATGGTAAGGGCAACCATACTCAAGCTGGAAGCCAGTCCGTCGATTCCGTCAATCAGGTTGATAGCATTGGTAATGAATACCGCCAGCAGCATGGTCAGGGGAATTCCTATACCTGCGGGAATCTCGTAAATCCCGAAAAGTCCGTAGAAATTATTGATGTAAAGCCCGGCCAATGGAAAGAATGCGGCAGAGATGATCTGTACAAAGAATTTCTTGCGGTATCTCACTCCCATAAGATCATCGGCAATACCGACGACATATAGCAGGGTGAGCCCGGCAATAAGGAAGAGCAGTTCGGTCACCATGGTCACGGTGAACTGCGGATCGGGGAGATATCCTAGCAAGATACGCAGGGCAGTGAAAAAGCAGGTGGTGCAGAGGATGACGGGAAAGAACGTAACCCCTCCCAGTCTTGGGATGGGCCGCTTGTGGATCTTTCGGGCATCGGGCGCATCGAAAAGCCGTTTGCGCAGAGAGATAATCAGAATGTTCGGAATGATGATCCGTCCGAGAACGATCGCAGTAATGAAGGCTGCAATTATTAAATACATGTTTGCCATGTGAAGAATAGTTTTGGGTACGCTTCGCGATTACCTGTCCCATTCGGAGAAGAAAGGTAATTGCGAAATTGAATAGTATTTACTTGCAAATGTAGGCTTTATTTTCGAGACATCAAAGCGGAATGTGGCCAAAATACGCCTCTGCAAGGGATTTTCTTCACAATGCAGAGGAAGGGAAAATACTGCACGGAAAAGTAACAAAAAAAATCCCCGGGGAGATAACCTGTTCATTATCACCCCGGGGAGAGTATCATTTCCGGAAAATCCGCTTACTTGACAATATTGGCTATCGATGCAACCATTGTCGCTAAAGAGGCAAAGGAAGTGGCATAGCCCAGAACATTGCCCAGACTGTTCTTGCGCTGTTTGTTCGGAACCACAATTTCGCAGCCGGGTTCGATCTGCTTCTTGCCGCTGCCTTTCACTTCAGCTACCTGCCCGTTCATGTAGATGATGAACTTCTTGCTCTTCTTGGCATTGCTGGAGTAGCCTCCGGCCTGGCTGAGATAGTATTTCACGCTCTTGCCGTCGATATAGGATACAGTGTTCGGCATCATGACGGCTCCGTTGATCTTCACGGTGTTGTTGAATTCCGGTACGGTAATGATGTCGCCTTCTCTCAGGACAATGTCGGCGTTGCTTCCGGGTTTGGCCAGAGCTGCTTCCAGGTCGATTCCGACGGTGAAGACACTGTCAAGCTCCAGCTTGAGTGAATCGGTCATGCCGGTTCCCAGTTCCTTTTGCATCATCTTCAGGACATCTTCCATGCGTTTCTTTTCTTCCTCGTTGGCGATACGGGTCAGCTTCGCACCACGGACGTAACCGAACTGGGTTACACCACCGGCTTTCTTGATTACGTCGGTCAGGCGTTCATTCTTGCTGGTCAGGGTGTACTGGCCGGAGTAGAGGACTTCGCCCTTGACGGTTACATTGGCCTGTTCGCTGTAGCCCGGACTGCGGCGTACGAATACCTGATCGTATGGCTGGAGAACAAATCCGGCCTCGCCGTCAACCACAAAGCCGTCTTTCAAGGCAAACGAGTAGGTTTCTCCGATAGTCTGGGCCTCGGTGGTACTCTTCGGGTCGCGGATACGGCGGGATACGTCTACGCGTACAAGGGAGGCTGATTCTTTCAGACCGCCTGCAGTGATGACGATGTCTTCAAGCGTCATATTGTCCGCATAGGGATATTCTCCCGGCAGGGTGACTTCTCCATAAATGCGGATGCTGCCCAGGTCTTTCAGGTCGTGGATGCTGGGGATATAGAGTACATCGTTGTTGCGCAGGGCAATGTCGGGGCTGCTGCCTGCCAGAATGCCCTTGATATCTACGGAAAGTACTTCGCTGGTGAGGTTCTCGCGCTGGCGGTAGAGAACGGCGCGGTTGGTAAAGGCGTCGCCCAGCAGACCGTCGGCTTTTTCAACCAGCTGCTTGACGGTGTTCAGTGAACCGCTCAGCTCATAAATACCCGGGCGATAGACGGCTCCTTTCACTTCCAGACGGTTGGTGAAACGTTCCAGGATGGGATCGGCTGTCACTTCATCGCCGTCGCACATCTGGAAACGGGTGAAGTCTTTGGCATCTACCGTAGCTACGGAGTATTCGCGGCCTGCCTGACGGATGACGCGCAGGCTGTTCTTGTAGCCGTCTGCGGCAAAGTTTCCGGCGTATTTAAGCAGGGTCGCGATGGATTCATCGGATTTCATTTCGTAGCGCATCGGGCGTTTTACCTTGCCGGTGATCTTGACGATGGCTTCATATGGGGGAACGATGATGACATCTCCTTCCTGCAGGCGGATGTCGTCCTGGATCTTTCCTTGCATGATGAATTCGTAGACATCAACCGTAGCGACGTTCTTTCCGTTGCGTGCAACGTGGATGTTTCGCAAACTACCGATATCGCTGACTCCGCCGGCGCTGTAAAGGGCGTGGAATACCGTCGCAAAGGAGGACAGCGTATAGGTTCCGGGGCGCAGCACTTCACCCATCACATTGATCTGGATGGTGCGGGCATTGCCGAGGGAAACCTGGATATTGTTGCCGGAGTCTGCATAAATTTTGCTGAGTTCCTGTTTCAGGACAGTCTTCGCTTCGGACACGCTCATGCCGTTCAGCAAGACAAGGCCCAGATCGGGGATATTGATGTAGCCGTCCGGAGAAATGGTTTCGCGGATGGTGTTCTGGCTGGCTCCCCAGATGTCGATGATCACTTCATCACCCGGACCGAGACGGTAGTCGGGAGGAGTGGCCACGTTCATGTTGGGTTCGAAGGTCAGATTTTCGGTGTTGAAGATGTCACGGCCGAATACCTGGTCTTCGGGATCATAGTCGTAAAGGGGAGTCAGTGAAAGTGAATCGCTCAGAAGGGATACTACCCGGTTCTGGTTGGTATTCTTGCTGTATTCCATGGAGTAGGGGTTGTTGGACTGGTCACGCTGGGAGAACTCGTTCTTCTTGCGTTCTTCTTCCATTTTCTTACGCTGACGGTATTCCTGCTCCATCTGTTCGCGGCGCTCCTGCTGCAGTTCGGAGTTACGGTTAGTATTCTTGCGGTAACCGTTCTGGTAATAATAATCGCTTTCTCCGGAGGAAGACTGTCTCATGCGGTCCTGTGAAGTGGAACTGCTGGTGCCCAGGGTTCCTTTGGACTGTTGCTGATACATTTCCTGTACTCGGCGTGCCTGTTCTTCGGTAACGCCCCGGCGTGCCAACTCCATGGCGATCTGCTTCTGGTCTTTTCCCTGCTGCATTCCCTGTTTGACATACTCCAGTACCTGGCTGTCACTCATGGTCTGTGCCGCTGCGGGGAGAGCTCCCAGCAGGAAAAGGCAGAATGCGAGTCTTGCGAATCGTTTCTTCATAAAGAGTTATCTTTAGTTTGGTTTGTTTTGTTTTTGTCTTTCCAACTTGGTAAACTTCCTGCAAAGGTAGGCTTTTTTGTTGGATTTTCAGAGTTTGAAATCCGAAAAAAAGCAAAATACGGTGAAGGAAGAAAAGGAATTGCATGACAGGCCGGAAAAGGTTACATCCAAAGCCGGGAATGAAGGGGGAGCAAAGTAGATGAAAATGACATGGTTTTGTGAAATAGTGTTAAATATAGACGATTTTCTGTGTAATTATTATGTTACATAACATAAAAACCATACCTTTGCATCGTGTTTTTCATGGTATTAGATTTAAGGTTAATGAAGATTGGGAGTCTGGGAAGATTCCCTCTTTTTTTGCCCGTACGTGAAAGGGAAATTTCTTCGCGTCCGATGGAACTGAATCGTACAGTCGATGGGGTAATTTTTTGCGGTCGATTCGCCCGCATTGTATATACGTTGCGGCCCGATCGTGCAGTCAAATTTTCAGATCATGTGATTTGCTTTTAGCCATTTTCTGCCTGAAGGGGTAAGGCAATAAATGAGAAAAATTACACATGGTAATCCGATAGCTGATAGAACAAATATAGCTTCCATTTATTTCTCCTCCTTTTTTTTATTTGTTAATATTAAACCACTTAATAAGGTAGATAGTGCAACTAACAACCCGAGACAATATATAGGGAATGAGCGGTAAGCGGGACTCGAACCCGTGACCCTCGGCTTGGGAAGCCGATGCTCTACCAACTGAGCTACTACCGCAAGGATTTTTTTGAGCATGACAAAAGTAGGCTTTATTGTGGAACTGAGCAACAATAAAGCCTGTTTTTTTTCATCAATAATCGATTTTGTCCAGGATCCCCTGCAAACAGGCGATGGTCACTCCGTAGTTGGTCATGGGGACCTGCTGCTTCCGGGCTGCTTCGATGCGGTTCAATACATATTTGCGGTTGAACATGCAGGCTCCGCAGTGGATGATCAGATCGTAGGGAGTCAGATCTTCCGGAAAGTCGGTTCCCGAAACCATATCGATTTGTATTCCCTGTCCGAAGCGTTTTCTCAGCATATTGGGTATTTTTACACGTCCGATATCTTCGGAAAGTGGGGCATGGGTGCAGGCTTCGGCAATCAGGATGCGGGATTTTTCCGTCAGGGCGGAAAGGGCTCTGGCTCCCTGGATGTAGTAATCAATATCTCCCTTGTATTGGGCAAAGAGAACGGAGAAGGAAGTCAGCCGGCTGGTTTCCGGTTTTTGGGCATAGACTGTTCCGAAGACCTGAGAATCGGTGATGATCAGTTTGGGCGGCCGGGCCAGTGCTTCAAGCATCTGGGGCAATTTGTCGGTCGTACAGCTCATGACCAGACATTTCCGGTCGAGCAGTTCGCGCAGGGTCTGTACCTGGGGGAGGATCAGGCGGCCTTTGGGGGCCTGAATGTCCTGAGGCATGACGAGAAGCACGGTGTCTCCTTCGCTGACCAGATGGCCGACAATGCCTTTCTCCATACTGGCATCCGGCAGTTTGTGGACCAGTGTGCGGAGAATGTCATCCATGCCCTGCCGGTTCAGGGCACTGGCAATGAGGGGAACCTGTCCGCATTTCTTTTCGATGGCACGGGCGGTTGCCAGGGGATCTTCCAGCTTGTCAGCCTGATTCAGCACCCAGATGGTCGGGATATTCTTTTCTTTCAGCTGGCCGGCCCATTCCATTTCGGGCCCGATTTGTTCATCCCGGCATACCAGCAGGGCAATATCAGTCCGTTCCATGGCCTTGAGAGTCTGACGGATGCGCAGTGCTCCCAGATCTCCTTCATCGTCCAGTCCGGCTGTGTCAATGAAAACACAGGGACCCAGTCCATGGATTTCCATGGGTTTGTAGACGGGATCGGTGGTGGTACCGGCCACCTCGGAGACCAGAGCGGCTTCCTGTCCGGTCAGGGCATTGATCAGGGAAGACTTTCCGCTATTGCGCTTTCCGAACAGACCGATATGGATCCGATTGGCACGGGGGGTATCTTGTAATGTATTCATATGGCGGCAGATGAATGGTTAAAAACGGAAATCTCTTCCTCCCCGGGCAATACGTTCCAGGTTTTCCAGTGCACGTTTGCGGATGGCCGGATTGGGGATCTGTTCCATCTGCCGGCGGATCATTTCGGTGCCCAGTGCGCGGGTTTCGGGAGAGGCGTAGTCTTCCAGGTATTCCTGCAGGGTCATCAGTGCATTGGGAGCGCAGCAGTTGGCGATCTGTCCGGTCTTGACGAGCGACATGAAGCGGTCTCCGGTACGTCCTTCCCGGTAGCAGGCGGTACAGAAGCTGGGTATGTAGCCCAGTTTCAGCAGCCAGGCAACAATTTCGTCCAGAGTACGGGTGTCGCTCAGGTCGAACTGGGCAGAGTTTTCTTCCGGCAGTTCTTCTTCTGCGTAGCCTCCCACGCTGGTACGTGAGCCTCCGCTGATTTGTGAAATACCCAGGGCCAGCACCTTTTCGCGGGAACGCTGGGATTCACGGGTGGAGATGATCATTCCGGTATAGGGTACACTGATACGGATTACGGCCACGATCTTCTGGAAGGTCTCGTCGGAGATGGCATTTTCAAAATCGGCTTTGTCTATGTCATCGGCTGAGCAGATACGGGGTACACTGATGGTGTGCGGTCCTACACCAAAGGTGGCTTCCAGGTGTTCGGCATGCATGAGCAGGCCTACCAGATCGTAACGGTAGGTATTCAGGCCGAACAGGACACCGATTCCTACATCATCGATGCCTCCCTGCATGGCACGGTCCATGGCTTCCGTATGATAGGCATAGTTGCTCTTGGGGCCTCTGGGATGCAGCTTTTCGTAGTTTTCCTTGTGATAGGTTTCCTGGAAAAGAATGTACGTACCGATACCGGCTTCCTTCAGGCGGCGGTAGTTCTCCACGGTAGTGGCTGCGATATTGACGTTTACCCGGCGGATGGCACCATTCTTGTGCTTGATGCTGTAGATGGTCTGAATGGACTCCAGAATGTACTCGATCGGGTTGTGCAGAGGGTCTTCTCCGGCTTCCAGAGCCAGACGCTTGTGTCCCATGTCCTGCAGGGCAATCACTTCGCGGCGAATTTCTTCCTGAGTCAGCTTCTTGCGGGCAATGGTTTTGTTCTTAATGTGATAAGGGCAGTATGTACAGCTGTTTACGCAATAGTTGGACAGGTAGAGGGGAGCGAACATGACAATGCGGTTGCCATAGAAACGCTGTTTGATTTCCCGGGCGAGCGCATAGATCTCTTCCAGGAGCTGCGGGTCTTCGCATTCCAGCAGTACGGCTGCCTCCCGGTGGTTCAGGCCCTTGCAGGCACGTGCCTTTTCGATGAGGGAACGGACCAGGGCAGTATCATTGCGGTGTGCCTGTGCATACGCTAATGTATCCAGAATTTCATCGTGGCAGATGAATTCTTCGGCTTTTGGTGAATCTACTTTATAGTTACCCATGATATTCTGATTTTTCAATCGTTGTATTATTTATAATCTCCCCGGCTCTTGTCGATGACATAGCCGATGGATTTCAGACGCTGATCCAGCAGGGCGAGTCCTTCGGCTGCTTCGGCTCCCATGGAAGCCTTGTTGTCATAAAGGGCATATTTGCTTCGTTCGCCGCTGGGAGACAGATTCGGCATGACTACGTTGGCTCCTGCCAGAATGCCTCGTTCTCTTCCGTCGGGGGCCAGAGTGGCCAGTGCCGTGGTAGAAGGGATCAGAGCACGGGGATGCATCAGGCGGAAGATGGAAAGCAGCAGCAGAGTCTGTTCCATGTTTCCCGGCGGACAGGCGGCGAATGACGTGTCGTGATGGGGAAGGAAGGGACCGATTCCGATCATCTGCGGACGGAACTCTCCGATAAAGAGGATATCTTCTACCAGATGCTCCAGTGTCTGTCCGGGACTGCCTACCATGATTCCGGTTCCCGTCTGGAAGCCGATACGTTTCAGATCGTTCAGGCAGCGAAGCCGGTTGGCAAGCGACATACCCGCAGGATGCAGCCGGGCGTAATGGGCGGCGTTGTGGGTTTCATGGCGCAGGAGATAGCGGTTGGCTCCGGCCCGGAAGAAGCGTTCATAGGATTCGGTGGGGCGTTCTCCCAGTGAGAGAGTGATGGCTGTATCGGGCCAGCTGTTCCGGATGGCTGAGATAAGGGATTCGGCCCGCTCATCGGTCAGCCAGGTGTCTTCTCCTCCTTGCAGGACAAAAGTGCGGAATCCCAGTTCATATCCTTCCCGGCAACAGGCCAGAATGGTTTCCTGACTGAGACGGTAACGCTCAATGTTCCGGTTGCTGCGACGGATGCCGCAATAAAGGCAGTCGTTGTGGCAGCAATTGCCGACTTCAATCAGGCCGCGGATAAAGATCCGGTTGCCGAAATGACGGAAAGTGACCTCTCTGGCTTTTTCATTGATAAAGGCCAGATCGTCTGCCGTGCATTTGCTCAGCAGGGTATATAAATCACCGGGAGGTAGTGTGCCCTCCCGGTATAGTTGTTCGATCAGCGATTTCATTGGAAAAAGGACTTACTGGTTGCCTTCCTCGTTTCCTTCGTGATAGTTTTCGTATTTCAATGTACGTTTCAGCAGGTCCTGATTCAGCTGACGACGGCCGGAAACAGGATCGTTGTGGGCACTCGGACCCGTAACGCATCCGCCTTCGCAGGCCATCATTTCGATGAACTGGGCATCTACCTTGCCAGTCTTGGCGTATGCACGCAGTACACCGATGTTCTTCTTGTTGAAATCGGAGAACTGCAGAACCTTGATGCCTTGTGCTTTCGGGCCCAGATAAGCCTGTACGGCACCGGCAACACCTCCGGCCTGTGCGAAACCGTGAGCCTCGCAGACGGATTCTCTGGCAACCTTATACGGAGTAGCCTGTTCCAGTTCGATTCCCAGTCCGCGGAACAACGGGTGGAGTTCCTCGAAAGTCATTACATAGTCCACGCATTCATCACGCTGTGCTTCCTTGCGTTTGGCAATACACGGGCCGATGAAAACAACCTTTGCATCGGGATATTTCCTCTTGGCGATGCGGGCTGCATAGTACATGGGAGATCCGGTAGAAGAAACATACTTTTTCATGTCAGGAATATGTTTGTTTACCAGTTCGATGTAAGACGGACAGCAGGAAGTGGTCATGAATTTCTGGCCTTCTTCCAGCTTTTCGAGCAACTCATGTGCTTCGTTGCTGGTTGTTTCCATTGCGCCTTCTGCCACTTCGATGACATCGGCAAATCCGACTTCCTTCAGGGCACCATATACCTGGTCGATGGTAGCCTTGAACTGTCCCAGAATAGACGGAGCCGGAATGGCAATCAGTTTTTCACCGGCACGGATCGCTTCCAGAATATCAAATACCTGTGAGATTTCGAAGATGGCACCGAAGGGGCATGCATTCAGACACTTGCCGCAATAGATACACTTGTCTTCGTTGATATGTTCGATGTTATGTTCATCTTTGCTGATGGCTTTTACCGGGCAGGCTTCCTCACACGGAACCGGGATGTAGACGATTGCATGGTACGGGCAGCTCTTGTGACAGATACCACAGCTGATACAGGTATCGTGGTCGATATGAGCCTGGCCGGTCTTCTTGTCGAAATGGACGGCACCTTTCGGACAGTTCATATAGCAGCTTCGTGCCACGCATCCACGGCACAGGTTACTTACTTCGTAGTTGACCTGTACGCAGGAAGAACAAGCTTCATCGATGACACAAAGGATGTTTTCCTTGATTTTTCCGCGGCGTTCGAGCGCCTTCTTTGCATATTCGGATAGGGGAGTCAGTTCATCGGTTTCATCGCTCATGTCCCAGCCCAACAGCGGGAGTGATTTGTACTTGGTTACGGCACGTTCCTTGTGAATACAGCAACGGCCTACTGCCTGTGAACGGCGCGGGCTGAATTCAATGGGAATGCGGTCTATCTTCTCGACAAGTTGGTTTTCTTTCCAGAGGGCGACAAGATTTTCCAGTAGCTTGTGCCGGACAATCATTACGTTGTTAGTAAAAGCCATAATTAAGGGTTTTGTTAGTTGTTAGTTATCCTTTTTTTATTCTTCTCTTTTTCAAAGATTTTACAAAAATAAAACAATCCTGTAAAAATTCCAAGTTTTCAGGATGAGAAAACGGACGGCAGGTCCAATTAGCAGGGCGGATTACAGATCTATGGAAATTACACCGCCATAGGGAGTGAGATGTTCCCAGGCTGTTTCTTTTTGGACGGCTCCTGCATAGATCTGTGCACAGATAAGTACGCCGCCGTGGGCGAAGATTCCCACTTCCTGGCAGGGCTTCTTTTTTAATTCGTCAAGAAAGGCAGCAACGCGCCGGTATAGATCCTCGAAGGATTCGCCTCCGGTTGCTGCTACGTGGAAATAGTCGTCGAACCATTCCTGCAGGCGCGGATCACTGATGGCATCGAAACGCTGCATTTCCCATTCGCCGAAATTGATTTCCATCAGCCGGTCGTCACATTCCGGATCGGGGTAGCCGCAATAACCGGCCAGCCGGCGGGCACGGCTTAACGGGCTGGAATATACATGGTCGAAGTGGGTTCCGCTCAGGTTGCGGAGCGTTTGTGCTGCTTCCGCTTCGAAGGTGGACTTTAAGGGAACATCGGTCTGGCCGTAGCATGTGCCGGAAGGAACATCTACTGCCGTATGTCTGATGAGATATACTTTCATGGCAGATGAGTGAAAAAACAGTTGGACATAAGGTACAGGGCCAGTTCGGAAAGCAGGAAGGTTGCTCCACAGCAGTCTCCGGTATAGCCCTGGATTTTCTTTCGCATCAGATGAACCAGCGCCAGAGTTACCAGCAGGGGAACGGGAAGCAGAAGAACCAGTGAAGGGCAGGCCAGTAATGCCGGAACGAGGGGCAGAAAGCCGCAAATGAAAGCCATGATCCAGTTTCCCGGGCTCATCCGGTTGTAGATAACTCTGGCTTTGGATTCTTCTTCCTTGCGGGTATATGGCAGGAGGTTGATGATCTGGGCTGAACAGAACTTGCTCCAGGTATCGAATCCCACGATCAGCCACGGGGCTATAGCCATGGGAAGGCGGTATATGAGCAGATAGAACATTCCCAGATAACAGATCAGTCCGATAACTCCATAGGTGCCGATATGAGAATCTTTCATGATGGAAAGGATGCGTTCACGGGTGGTTCCTCCTCCAAAGCCGTCGCAGAAGTCGGCGAGTCCGTCTTCGTGCAGGGCACCGGTGAGCAGAATGCGTGAGAGCATGGTCAGTAGAACGGCTATTTCCCACGAAAAACAATGGGATGTCAGCCAAAGGATACCTGCCATGACACCTCCCGTCAGCCAGCCGACCAGTGGCCAGTAGTTGACAACCTCTTTGTAATAGCGGGGTGGAACTTCGGCTATTCTCCAGAATGGAAGCCGGGTAAAAAAGATCAGGGCAGCCAGCAGTCTCATCGGTCAGAAGTATTTGGTAATGGAAGCATGGGCAAAGTTATCCATCTCATTCAGCATCCGTACGGCTGATTCCAGAATGGGGTAGGCACATACGGCACCGGATCCTTCTCCCAGGCGGAGTCCGAGGTTCAGCAGAGGACGGGCCTGCAGCCAGTCAAGTACCAGTTTGTGGCCGGATTCATCACCCTGATGGCCGAAGACAGCATAGTCCAGTACTTCCGGATGCAGACGGGATGCAGCCAGTATGCAGTTGGTCATGATAAAACCGTCAACCAGGATGATCATGTTCCGTTCAGCTGCTCTCAGCATGCCGCCTGCAGCCATGACCATTTCAAAGCCGCCGTATTCGGCCATGATGTCAAGCGGTTCTCCGTTTCCGTTATAGCGTGCTACGGCACGTTTCAGTACATCCAGCTTGTGGGAGATTCCGGCTGCATTCAGACCACTTCCGGCACCGACACACTGTTCCAGGGGAATCCGGGTGAAGAGGTGCATCCACACGGACGAAGCTGATGTGTTTCCGATGCCCATTTCGCCGAAGCTGACAACGTTGCAGCCGCTTTCGAATACTTCATCCACCAGAGAAGCTCCCCGTTCCAGACACAATTGACATTCTTCCGGGGACATGGCTGCTTCTTTCAGAAAGTTGCGGGTACCTTTACCCACACTCAGGTTGCGTATTCCCTGTTCATAAGGCAGGTCGTAGTCGACTCCTGAGTCGGCGAGCAACAGGCGGAAACCGTGCTGGCGGCACAGGAAATTGATTCCGGCTCCTCCATGCAGAAAGTTACTCAGCTGCTGCCAGGTAATTTCCTTCGGAGAGAGGCTGACTCCCTCTTCCACGATGCCGTGGTCTGCGGCGAAAAGAATGTTGCATGGTTTCTTGAGTTCCGGTGAAAGGGTCTGCTGGATCATGCCGATCTGAAGGGCAAGGTCTTCCAGTCTGCCCAATGAACCTTTGGGCTTGGTCAGGTTGTCTATCTTTTCCCGAAGAAGCGGCCGGATCCGTTCGTCGGGATGTTGAGGTGAAAAGTGCATCATAAGTCTATTTGATTTGAACGGGAATTCCGGAAACCATCCAGAAAACTTCGTCCGCGCGGGAAGCTATGTATTGGTTAGCCCATCCCAGCAGGTCGGTAAACTTGCGTTGCACTTCGTTTTCAGAAACGCCTCCGGCTCCGATTTCATTGGTTACAAAAATAAAAGTTGCGTCCTGTGCGGTGAAGCGGTCGAATTCTTCCTTGACAGCTTCCAGTGACCGGCTGACGTCGCCTTCCAGATCGAAAAAGAAATTGGTACACCAGAGAGTGACGCAGTCAATCAGAATGGTTCTTCCCGGAAGCTGATGCCGGCTAAGTTCCTTGTTCTCTTCGATATTGGTCCATTCCGGTCCTCTCCGTTCCTGATGGATCTGTACCCGCCGGCGGAATTCTTCGTCCCAGATGCGGGCCGTGGCCAGATAGACAGGAGTCGGGGACAAGCGGAGTGCCATCTGTTCTGCATACGTGCTCTTTCCCGAGCGCTGTCCACCGGTGATCAGGATCAGTCTTCGCATGATGTGTCGTTTGAATTTGCTCCTCGCAGAATCAGGGTTGTAGCTCCCAGGGTGAAGATATTGCCTTCTTCTATGCGGACACGTTCTTTGGGCCCCAGCAATTCGTTCATCAGGAAAGTGCCGGTGATGCTGTTGTTGTCCCGCAGGGTATACACGATCTGTCCCTGCTTGTCGCGTTTGACATTCAGGATGCAGTGGCGACGGTCCATACTGGGATCGTTGCTTTCGATGGGAATATCGGCTTCCGTACCTTTGGAACGCCGTCCGATAACATTGTCTCCTTCATGCAAGGGGAAAACCTGTTTGAAGGCAAAAACGTTCTCAATGACAATAACGTTTCCCCAGTTTTCGGTTCCTTCCTTTTCGTCGATAACTTCTTCCCGGCGACTGCCTGCGTTCAGTTTGGATTTTCCGATCCGGATGCCAAACTGCTTTTTGCAATTGTCGCAGATGAACACCAGAGACTGGCCTTCCTGATATTTTGTTTCATCAAACTGTATATAATTGTCACATTTAGGACATCTTACTCTTTTCATTACTTTGCAAAGTTTATCTTTGGTTATTTAACAGAAAACACCCATGCCTGGCTGAATGCCTTCTCTTTTTTCAGGGCCTCAGTCTGGCGGTAGGCTTCTGCCTGATTCGTATAGTGACCCAGTGATACACGATATCTTCCGGCAGATTCGAGCACCTCTACATCCTTATAGCCTTGCTTGCGGAATATTTCAGCCTGCTTGTTGGCATCAGCTGCAGTTGTCAGGCTGGCTGCGATGATGTAATAACCCTTGTTGCCTGAAGACTTGCCGGTTGTCTGACTTGCTGAAGCCTGATTTGCCGGAGCTGACTTTTTCTGAACCGGAGTCTGGGAGGGCGTCTGTTTTTCCACAGACTTTCCGCTGGCCTGTGCCGTTACCTTGGCAGAAGTTGCTTGCGGGGCGGCAACCTTTTCAGTCTTGACTTTGACAGGTTTCAGCGTATTGACATTGTTTCTGACTTTCTTCTGCTGGGTATGCTGATTGCTTTTCTGCAAGGTGTTGGCAACCAGAGACTGGTTACGAATGGCATCAAACAAACCAGCCGATCCCAATGCCGCATAATCAGCTTCCTCTACATAGGTGTTCTCAACAGGAACAGAGAGTATGAAGAACAGGATGACGGCTGCTGCAACAGCTACGGCATTCTGTAACCAGCGCCGTACCGGGAGGAAATGGCGGGTACGGAAAGTCTGTTGGGCAGGTATGGCATGAGGCTTGGGAACAATCGTAGCAGGACGTACCTGAGGAGTGATCACTTCCTCTTTCAGAAGTGGCAGTGAAAACGGTTCCAGTCCGTAGAGAGAAGGAGTGAAAAACACTTTCCCTTCCGGCTCAAATCCATATCCCCCCTTCATATTATAATATAAGGTGCCGATCCCTTGCAGAGCGATCTGTCCGCGCTGATAGAGTTCTTCCTTCAGTGTTTCTACTGTTTTTTCAATTTTACGGGTTGCATCCGGAAAATCTGTATTGTATGCCTGCATGTAAGACTGTACCAGCAGGCCGTCGTTCATGATCAGTTGCGGATTGAACCCGATGGAACGCAGAGGCGGGAAAAACTCTCCGGAGTCTGTCCGCCACATTGCCGGACGGTTGTGGGCAATGAATCCGCCCAGTCCCGGAACGATTACGCAATCGTTTTCCAGCAGTAATACTTCGATATGTTTGGCTAATTCAATCATACTGCAAATGTACAATTTTTATCCGTTTGACGCATCTTTCCCGCACTTTTTTCGGAAGGAATTTTTTTTTGTTCTATTTTTGCACAGTCAAAAAAAGAATAAAAACGCAAAGTTATGAATATAGCTATCGTGGGAACCGGATATGTAGGGTTGGTGACAGGTACGTGTTTTGCTGAAACAGGGGCAAACGTTATTTGTATTGATACCAATGCTGCCAAGATCGAAGCCTTGAAGAAAGGGGTTATTCCGATTTATGAACCGGGACTGGAGGAAATGGTACAGCGTAATGTAAAGGCCGGGCGTCTGACATTCGGAACCTCGCTGGAGGATTGTCTGGATCAGGTGTCGATTGTATTTACTGCAGTCGGAACTCCGCCGAATGAAGACGGAAGTGCAGATCTGAAATACGTACTGGAAGTAGCACGAACCATTGGGGCCTGCATGAAGCGTTATGTACTTGTTGTAACTAAAAGTACGGTGCCGGTAGGAACAGCCAGCAAGGTAAAGGAAGTGATCCGGAGAGAACAGGCCGCCCGGGGAGTGGAGATCCCGTTTGATGTCGCTTCGAACCCGGAATTCCTGAAGGAAGGTAATGCCATCAATGACTTTATGACTCCTGACCGCGTTGTCGTGGGAGTGGAATCGGATAAAGCCAGGGAACTGCTGACTAAGTTGTATCGTCCTTTCCTGCTGAATAACTTCCGGGTGATTTTTATGGATATCCCTTCTGCCGAGATGACAAAATATGCTGCCAATTCCATGCTGGCAACCCGAATCAGCTTTATGAATGACATTGCCAATCTGTGTGAACTGGTTGGAGCTGACGTAAATATGGTGCGTAGCGGAATCGGATCCGATACGCGTATCGGACGTAAGTTCCTTTATCCGGGATGCGGATATGGCGGTTCCTGTTTCCCGAAAGATGTCAAGGCCCTGATCAGGACAGCCGAGGAACATGGTTATTCGATGCGGGTGCTGAAAATGGTAGAAGCTGTCAATGAGGATCAGAAGGATATTCTGTTCCGCAAGTTGAGTGCCTATTATCAGGGAGACCTGAAAGGGCGTACGATTGCTTTATGGGGACTGGCCTTTAAACCGGAAACAGATGATATGCGGGAAGCCCCGGCGCTGGTTCTGATCAAAAAGCTGCAGGAAGCCGGCTGTCTGATCCGTGCATACGATCCGGCTGCTATGGACGAAGCCAGACGCTGTATCGGTGATTCCATTTATTATGCAAAGGATATGTATGATGCCTTGCTGGATGCAGATGCAATGCTGATGGTGACAGAGTGGAAAGAATTCCGTCTGCCGGCCTGGGGAGTGATCCGGAAAACGATGAAGCATCCGGTTATTTTTGACGGAAGAAATATTTATGATCCTCATGAACTGGCTGAAGCCGGCCTGGTATATCATTGCATCGGGAAATGAGGAACTGTATGAAAATAAAGGGAATGGGTATGAGAAATTATTTTTTAATGGGATGTTTTTGCCTGCTCTTGCCGGCCTGTATGGGAGGTGAAGCCAGACAGGAAGAACAAGCCGCAGATACACTGGCAGATACGCAATGGCTGCAGGGGGTATGGCTGGATGACAACACGGAATCTCCTGTCTTCAAGATCAAAGGCGACAGCATTTATTATGCCAGTCAGATCAATGCACCATTAAAATATGATTTGAAGAATGATACATTGACCATCTATGGAGTGGAAACAGTGCATTATCCTTTGGAACGTTGTCAGGAACAGGCATTGCAGTTCCGTACTCCGGTAGGAGACATGGTGTCTTTGCACAAGTCGGATAATGATTCAGCCTTTGTTGCGCTGTCTGTGACCGGACCGGAAAAGAAAGAAGTGATCTCCAAGGACCTGGCTGTGATGTATCAAGGCAAGCGTTACCGCGGGTATGTCTATATAAATCCGACCAGTATCAAGGTCGTTCGTCCGAGTCTGACAGAAGAAGGACTGACGATGGACAACGTGTATTATGACAACGTGATTCATATCTGTGTGTATCAGGGAAAGCAACGCCTTTATGCGAAGGATATCACTCGTCAGATGTTTTCCTCAGTTGTCCCGGATGATTACCTGAAGATGTCTATCCTGTCGGATATGGATTTCATTGGTGTGGATGCTGAAGGCTATCATTATCTGGCCACCTTGTGTATTCCGGATGGGGCATCCTGTTACAATGTAGAGCTCACCATTGACCGGGATGACCAGCTGTCCTTTTCATCTGCGGATGTAGAATAAACAATCCCTTGCCTTTATTCTCTGATCAGTGGCAAGGGATTTTAGTTTGAAACCGGATTCAGGCTTTTGCCGGTGACGGGCTGGCCGGAGCACTCTTTTTCTTTCTCCGTCTGTTTCCGTTACAGGACCGTTTCTTTCCGGAAGCTGATTGGCTGTTGCCTTTAGGTTTGGCACTGCGTGGGTTATAGGCCGGAGCTTCTCCCAATTCTTCCGGTACCGGTATCTTATAGATTTCTTTTTCAAGAAAATTCTCGATCTGTTTAAATTTGTTCTGTTCTGTTTCGCTGACGAAAGTAATGGCGCATCCATCGTTGTTTGCCCGGGCTGTACGTCCGATACGGTGTACATAATCCTCGCTGTCATGAGGTACGTCATAGTTGATGACCAGACGGATATCGTCAATGTCAATACCGCGGGCAACGATATCGGTTGCCACCAGCATATTGATCCGTCCGTTCCGGAATTCATGCATGATGGCTTCCCGCTGGCTCTGGTCAAGGTCAGAATGCATTTCACCGACGTTCAGCTTCAGGCGTTTAAGCGCTTTGGTTACTTCCTTGACCTTGATTTTGGAGGATGCAAAGATGATGACACGTTCCGGTTGCTGCTCTTTGAAGAGTGATTCGATAATTCCCAGCTTCTGTGCTTCGTAGCAGATGTAGGCTGCCTGTATGATTTTCTCTGCCGGTTTGGATACAGCCAGTTTGACTTCTACCGGATTGGTCAGAATCGTTTTGGCCAGTTGCTGGATCTTGGTCGGCATGGTGGCTGAGAACATGATCGTCTGTCTTTCTTTGGGAAGGTATTTGACGATTTGCATGATATCTTCAGCAAATCCCATATCCAGCATACGGTCGGCTTCATCCAGGATGAAGAAGGAAACTTTGGATAAATCTACGTAGCCCAGGCTAAGGTGACTGATCAGTCGTCCCGGTGTGGCAATAACGACGTCGGCTCCTAAGGTAAGCCCTTTTTTCTCCTGTTCGAAGCGTATTCCGTCGTTACCTCCATAGACTGCAACACTGGAAGCCGGCATGAAATAGGAGAAACCTTCCATCTGCTGGTCAATCTGCATGGCCAGTTCACGCGTAGGAGCCATAATGATACAATTGATGGCATCTTCCGGATAATTTCCCTTGCTGAGCTGGTTGAGTACAGGGAGCAGATAGGCGGCTGTCTTGCCTGTTCCGGTCTGGGCAACTCCAATGAGGTCTTTTCCTTCAAGAATGACAGGGATTGTATGTTCCTGCACTGGAGTACATTCCCGGAAGTTCATGGCATCCAGTGCATCGAGGACGCTATCTTCTAAATTTAATTCTGAAAATTGCATATAAAATGGGTTGTTTTTAGTCGGTTATTTTATAGTTTGCCACGTTCGTCCAGGTATGAATCCTTGAATCCCAGGAAATACAGAACCCCATCCAGGCCGATGGTATTGATGGATTGCCGTGCGTTGGCGGCCACTTTAGGTTTTGCGTGGAAAGCAATGCCCAATCCGGCAATGGATAGCATCGGCAGATCGTTGGCGCCGTCACCAACAGCAATGGTCTGAGCGATATCTACCTTTTCCACCTGTGCAATCAGCCTCAATAATTCTGCCTTGCGTTTGCCGTCAACAATGTCTCCCAAATAGCGGCCGGTGAGCTTTCCGTCTATAATTTCGAGTTCGTTGGCATATACATAGTCTATTCCGAATTTATCTTTCAGGTAGTTACCGAAATAGGTAAATCCGCCGGAAAGAATGGCGATCTTGTATCCGTATCGTTTCAATACATACATCAGGCGCTCCACTCCCTCTGTAATGGGAAGGTTTTCGGCGATTTCCCGCATCACGCTCTCATCCAGTCCTTTCAGCAAGGATACCCGTTCCTTGAAGCTTTCAATGAAGTCTATTTCCCCTCGCATGGCCCGCTCTGTAATAGCTTTGACCTGATCGCCTACACCTGCCCGCATGGCCAGTTCGTCAATGACTTCTGTTTCGATCAGGGTAGAATCCATATCGAAGCAGATCAGCCGGCGCATACGGCGGTACATATTATCCTGCTGGAAGGAGAAATCCATAGCCAGAGAGGAGCTTAACTGCATCAGTTGTCGTTGAAGTTCTTCTTTGTCCTTTGGAGTTCCGCGCACTGAAAATTCGATGCAGGCACGTACGTTTGCTTTTTTCTCGTCTAAAGGAATACGTCCGGTCAGCCGTCGGATGCCGTCAATGTTCAGTTGCTGTTCAGCCAATATCCGGGTTGCACCTGCTATTTGCTGGGCAGTCAGCTTTCGTCCCAGCAATGTCAGGATGTAACGGTTTTTTCCTTGCATGTTTACCCATTCCTCATATTCCTCAGTCGAAATAGGGTAGAAGCGGATGTTGATGCCCAGTGCGGATGCCTTGAAAAGCAGATCTTTCATTATGTTGCCCGAATCCTTTTCCTTGCATTTGAAAAGTAGTCCGAGCGACAGGGTACTATGAATATCAGCTTGGCCGATATCCATAATGTCTACATCATATTCCGACAAAATGGCCGTAATAGAAGCGGTCAGCCCCGGACGATCCAGGCCGCTGATACGGATTAATATCAGTTCGGTTTTGTTTTCCATTTTTCTTTTATTCTCTGTTTTGGCAGTAATCTTCGCAAATGTACGAATTAAATGCTTTGAACCCTAGTTTCTGCGGGAAAAAGAATAGGGCGTTATGTGATTTAGAGTGCGAATTTATGTTTAAAAGCATAATTTTTCTTTCTGTTTTTTGGTAAAATGGTCAAAAGGGCTTATCTTTGCAGCAGATTTCTTAAGTAAAAGAAGCGAAACAATATGCAAAGAAGACTGGAAACAGGGTTCGCATGGATGTTTTGCGACAGACAATGTTCCGGGTAGAAATCACTGTAAAAGGGCAGTCCCGGATAGTATTAACTAAAATCAAATTACATGATTAAAAATGTAAAGTGGTTTTTTGTTGTATTAGTATTCAGTTCCTTAATCTCTTTTTCTTTCCAGAAGAAGAGTGTTCCGACAGAGAAACTGGCTTTGGGAGATAAGGCTCCGGAGTTGGTACTCTGTAATGAAATGCAGCCGCTCAACCTGCAGGATGCCTCTGGCAATTATACGTTGTTGAGCTTTTGGGCCAGTTATGATGCTTCTTCAAGAGCGCAGAATGCTGCGTTGAGCCACTTGCTGAAGAATCAGGACCAGGTGAAGATGATCTCCATATCCTTCGACCGTTACCGCTCTGTCTTCAATGCTGCGGTTCGGCAGGATCAGATTGACACGGCTAGCTGTCATCTGGAAATGGAGGGTGAAAATTCGAAGATATTCAAGTCGTATGGCTTGGAAAGCGGTTTCAGAAACTTCCTGTTGAATAGTGAGGGAGTGATTGTGGCAAAGAATGTAACCGCAAGCGAATTGGCTTCTTATCTGAATTGATGGGAAGTTTCTTGATGTAGAAGAAAATTGAATACAACAAAAAGCAGAGGTTGTCTCAAATTATCTTGAGACAACCTTTTTTGTATCTATAAAGAGGATTCCAGTTCTGCCTCTTTTCTCAGCAATGTCTTTTCTGCCTGAAGATCACGCAAGTCAAGCTTGGGTGAAGGAAGCGTGCACATTTTCAGGGAGTCGGTGAGTTCGCACGTATAATCGAATATAGCTTTTTCTGTATCTGTAAATTCCTCATGAGGGATAAGCCGTGCGTTGAGGGCGGCAAATTCAGAGGCATCATAAGTGTCAGAGAGTTTGACGAAAACGATACGCCGTGCAATGGGATTCTGATTATAGTCTGGTACCAGATATAATCCTTTCAGTATTTTAACCTCTTCAAGAAACGGTAACTGCATGTAGACTGTTACGAGTGACAGGTTAGGTTCACTGAAAGCGTTGAGCAGAATGTATAGCATCTGTTGTTCTTTTACGATTGCTATTCCTTCACGGACAAATCCATGGACACTTTTTCTGCCACAGGCCAGATGTCCGTCATCACCGGCGTGTGTCAGATAAAAAGGTTCTGCCTTCAGTGTCCTGACAGAAGATGAGCAGCTATATGACATATATGTGCCTTCAAGGTTTTTGCTCTTTTCTGTCGAAAGCCGGCTTTGAGAGGCCAGTTGCTTCAGAAAAGGTATTTTCTTTCCGACACGCGGTGTACCTGCCGGCATCGTTTCTGTCAGGAAGTCGTAAATGGTGTCAATATCTCCGAGCAGTTTCTTTCTTGATATGTTGTTTACCTTATATATAGCCTCATCAAGCGCCTCATCGAAATTCATTCCTCCGGCATATAATTCTGCAAATGCAGGAAGGACAGTGGCATACAGTCCCGAAAGGACACTTGGTGACCATTCGATTGTTGAGGCTATATCTTTCATTTTCACACCGTTTTGTTTCAGTCTTTTCAGACGTTCATAAATTTCCAAAAGCTTGTCAGCACTATTCATCATACACAGATTTAATTTGCTGCAAAGTAACGACTCAACTATGATATACATGTTGCATCCGTATTTCAAAAGTATTGCGTGAATGATAATTTATGGGAAATTCAGAAAATTCATACCGATTAATTTCTCATGATGTCATAGCATCCGAAATTTGCCCGCGAATTCAAAAAAAACGAAGGTTATGTATAACAAAAGTAAGATTGCAATATTCAGAAAAGCGGGTACTCCAGTCAGCATAGAAGAATGCTCTATTCCGGAACTGAAACAAGGAGAGCTACTGGTGAAAAATGAATATGTTACTCTCTGTCGGAGCGATATCAGCACTTATATGGGCAAGCGTATCGAAAAAAGCCCTACCATACTTGGACATGAAATTGTGGGCCGGATAGTAGCGGTTGCACCGGGTGCGCCTGCTGCCGATCTCAATGGAATGCTTCTCCATGAAGGAAAAAGAATCACATGGGCTATTTATGCTTCAGATCCTGACAGTGAGATGTCACGTCTGGGTATTCCTCAGAAATCGCCTGATCTGTTTAAGTATGGCCATGAACAGCTGACAGAAACTAATACTCTCAACGGTGGACTTGCTGAATATACTATTATAAGGAAGAATACTCCTGTCATTGTCTTGAGTGAAGATGTTCCTGTCAACGCTGCAGCAATCATCAACTGCTCGGTATCTACGGTGGCTGGAGCAATCCGTCTGACCGGAGGTGTAGAAGGAAAGCGAGTAGCCCTGTGGGGAACCGGTATGCTGGGCATCATCGCGTGTGCACAATGCCGCGAAGCCGGAGCCCGGGAAATCATAGCTGTTGATATCAACAGTGAACGTCTTGCACTGGCCGGCCGTTTTGGAGCCACACAGACAATGAAGGCAGGCGAGTTTGATCCCTCTTTACTGAAAGCGGATTGTACGATTGATTTCAGCGGTAATCTTGCTTCAATGGGAGCAACTGTCGATGCGTTGCGTATAGGCGGTACTGCCGTATGGGTAGGAGGAGTCTGTCCCCAGGAGCCGATCAGACTGGATACGGAAAAGATTGTGCGCAATCTTTATACCATCAAAGGCTTGCACAATTACAATGCGGATGATTTTCGGGCAGCAGTAAGCTTCATGGAAAAGCATCATGCTGATTATCCGATATCGGAACTTATATACGATGGCTTTACGCTCGATCAGACTGAAGAAGCATTCCGGTATGCCATAGATAACAATCCGTTTAGAGTTGGAATACATTTTTAATAAATAGGAGAGAGCTGCAATGAAAATGCCTGTGTTAAATATACCGTCGAAAGGAGCCAGATTTAATCTGTTGTGTATGATGGCGGCACTGCTTACTTATATGAGTATGTATGCTTTTCGTAAACCATTGTCGGCTGCTACATTCGAGGGAATTACTTATTGGGGGCTTGATTATAAAATTATAGCCATTATCAGTCAGGTGGTGGGTTATACCTGCTCAAAATTTCTGGGTATTACCATTGTTTCGTCGATGAAACCACAGAACCGGATCAGATGCATACTTGGCTTTATCGCTTTTGCCTGGGTTGCATTGCTGATGTTTGCGTTGGTACCTCACCCTTACAATGTTGTTTTCCTTGTATTGAATGGCTTGCCGCTGGGTATGATATTCGGCATTGTGATTTCATTTCTTGAGGGGCGCCGTAATACCGAGCTTCTGGGAGCCGGACTTTGTGTCAGTTTTATTACGGCTTCAGGTATAACCAAAGCTGTCGGGCGCTTCCTTATTATACACTTTCATGTGTCCGACTTCTGGATGCCCTTCTGTACGGGACTGGTGTTTGTGCCTGTACTGCTGCTGGGGGTATGGATGCTGTCGCTTATCCCTCCCCAGTCGGAGGAAGACAAGGCGAGCCGGAACGAACGCACTCCAATGGGGGCTTCAGAAAGAATGAAGTTTTTCCGTTCCTTCTCATGGGGAGTGATACTTTCTACGCTGACATACGCTACTCAGTCAATATGGAAGTGCCTGTGTACTATTGTATCGGTAACCATGACCTTGTCAAAGGGAAATATGGTGAAGAACTCTTTGAAAGTATCTATGGCCCCGTTTATTATTCATTCGATGCAGGCAATACCCATTACATCGTTACTCCGATGTGGGTAGGAGACTACCGTCCGGGATATACCAAGGAAGATGTATACCACTGGCTGAAGAATGACCTGGCACAGATCCCTGAAGGAAAACCGATTGTTGTGTTCAGCCACGACTACTGGACCAGCGGCGACCGTCATGTGTTTTCTGCCGGCAAGGGTATGGATATTGACCTCGATGCACATAATCTGAAAGCATGGGTATACGGACATGTTCACATTAACCACATTACCCGTCACGGTAACGCGCTGGCTATCTGTACTTCTACTCTGGCACGCGGAGGTATTGATCATGCTACGTCTGCATTCCGCAAAATAGGTATGGACAGCAAGGGGAATATTTCTTCCGAACTCAGATATACTTACATCGACAAGAGTATTGTGATTGCTTCAGCCCAGAACGAACAGGCACCTGTGACGAAGGATGGCAAGCTGCAGGTTTCGGTCAATACCTATTCTACGGTAACTCAGACAGCCAAGGTGACTTATGCCGTATATATGGAAGACAAGGCTGTAACTCCGCAGCGCAGTATGACCCGCCAGACCGATTTCAACTGGACGGATGCCGTGAAACTTCCGGCCGAATGCGAAGGACGTACCGTGACACTTAAGGCAACAGCTACTTTCAAAAACGGAGAGACAGCCAGAGCTGAAAGCTTCTTTACTTATACATCCACTCCTGTCGAAGTCAAGACAGGCGACAACTGGACCAATCTTGGCGGAAACCCGCAGCATGTGGCCGTAACAAAAGACACACTGAACCTGCCGATCCGTCTGGCATGGGTAAAGAACATGGGATCGAATGTTTATATGACTTCTCCGATCGTGGTTGACGGTAAAGTCTTTGCAGCTACTATGGATGAAAACATACAGGGCAAATCTTCCGTTACAGCGATGGATGCAACCGACGGCAGCCTCTGCTGGAAATACTCCACACGTTCTTCAGTGAAGAATACCATTGTTTCTGCACAGGGACTTATCTTTGCTCAGGATATCTGGGGATATCTTTATGCGATTGATGCCAAGAGCGGAAAACTGGCATGGGAAAAGAAACTTGACGTAGCAGTTGTTCCGGGACTGGAAGACGGACTGGCTGCCAACGAAACAACAGTCTTTGCCGGAGCAGGAAAGGGACTGGTTGCGCTTGATGCCAGAACTGGCCGTGAGATCTGGAAGAACTCATCCTGGTCGCAACGCGAAGGTATTACCTGCACCTTGTCGTTGAGCCCGGATGAAGATGTACTTATCGGCAGTGTGCAGTGGGGTGCTATGTATGCCAACGATGCACGCACCGGCAAGCTGCTTTGGGCAAAGAGTGAAGACGGAATCCGTTTCCGTTCGTCATCTCCGTCCATGCACGACGGAGCCATGTATTTCCTGTCTGAAAGTTCTCTTTTCGTACTTTCTGAAAAGACCGGCGAGGTACTGGCTGTCAAGAAACTGCCTTTCTCGGTTGAGGCTACTTCCAGTCCGCTTGTAACACGCGGAGAGATCATTTTCGGAACGGCAGGTGAAGGTATTGTTGCACTCGACCGCAAGACACTGGACATCAAATGGAAGTACCGTACAGGTAAAGCCATGATATATACGTCTCCTTACACAAACGGTGAGATGGCTCAGGTGGAAAGCACTCCTGTTCTGTCGGATGACATGGTGATCGTAGGAGCTTCTGACGGCACCTTCTATGCGGTCAACCGTAAGAACGGTTCACTCATGTGGCGTCATAAGACAGGCTCTCCTATTCTGACCACGGTGGCCGTATCAGGAAATACTTTCTTTGGTACAGATTTTTCAGGTAACATCTATTGTTTCAAGGCTGAATAAAGCCTGACGTTTCTCTTGTATTTTCCCGTTGTATCCTGTCCTCTGACAGGAGACAGCGGGAATTTCTTTTGGTGATTATTGCCGATGTTTGCGGAAGACTGGAAGGGTTCCACTTACTGAAATAATTTGTTCCACTTACTGGAACAAATTATTTCACCTACTGGGACAGATTATTTCACTTGCTGGAACCAGCTGCTTTTACCTGACAAAGCCGGCATTTCCTTTGCATAAGCCTTATGCTTTGTATAGTGAAATGAAGGAATATCTTGCTTCGGATTGTTATTTCGGAGCCTTCCGATACAGATAGATTGCTATAAACAGATAAAGAATGTTCGGAATCCATACAGCCAGATTAGGCGGTACGTTTCCATTAATGGCAAAAGTAGACGAAATGGTCTGGAACAGGATGTAAGAGAAACTTAGTCCGATTCCGATACCCAGGTGCAGTCCCATACCTCCTTTCCGTTTCTGGGAAGAAAGAGAAAGCCCGATGACGGTCAGGATAAAGGCGGCAAAGGAAGTGGCAATACGCTTGTAATATTCCACTTCGAAAATCTTGATATTCGCAAATCCGCGCTTCTTCTGCTTGTCAATATATTCTCTCAGCTGCGGGCTGGTCATGGTTTCCTGCTGTCCGCGTGTAATCAGAAAGTCCTGAGGTTCCATATTGATGATGGAATCCATGCGGTCGCCCCGGGTTATGGTTTCACGCATCCCCTTCATTTCCCGGATCATGTAGTCGCGGATGATCCATTTATGTACTGTTGCCGTATCATAGGTTACCCGTCTCGCCGTCAGGTGAGAAACCAGCTTGTGGTCTTCAAACTTGTCGAGTGAGAAACGGTAGCCTGTCCGGTTGTAGTCCTCGTAGCGTTCCATGTATGCAATGACTCCGCTGTCAACTTCCAGCTGGATGTTGCGTACATAATCTACCTTCTTCTTGTTTTTGTACACCTGCTCAAACTTCAGTCGGGTAACACTTCCGGTCGGGATAACTTCCGTACTCAGGATATAGGTCACCAATGCAATGATTCCGGCCGAGATCATATAGGGCACCATCAGCCTCTTGAAGCTCATACCCGTAGAGAACATGGCGATAATTTCGGAATTCTCTGCCAGTTTGGAGGTGAAAAAGATGACGGCAATGAAGACAAACAGGGGACTGAAGAGGTTGGTATAATAGGGTATGAAATTCAGGTAGTAATCGAATACGATTGCTTTCAGCGGTGCCTTGTTGTTGATGAAGTCATCGATATTTTCATTGATATCAAATACGACAGCGATGGAGATGATCAAAGCAATGGCAAAGAAATAAGTACCCAGAAACTTGATGATGATGTATTTGTCAAGTCTCTTCAACCATTTTTTCTTAAACAGGTTTGTCTTCATTGTTCGTTCTCTTGGTTTCTAACTTTAGTTCCTGAATTTACAGACGGGTGGACAACCGTTTCACCATAGCAGGCTTCCAGGTAGAGAAGTCACCGGCAATGATGTGTTTTCTTGCTTCGCCGACCAGCCACAGGTAGAAGGCCAGGTTATGGATGGAAGCAATCTGCATGGCCAGCAGTTCCTGAGCATGGAACAGGTGGCGCAGGTAAGCACGGCTGTACATCGTATCAACATAGGATGCTCCGTCGGCTTCGATAGGAGAGTAGTCGTTTTCCCATTTCTTGTTGCGCATGTTCATGATGCCATCCTTGGTGAACAGCATACCGTTACGGCCGTTACGGGTCGGCATGACACAGTCGAACATGTCCACACCCCGTTCGATACCTTCCAGGATATTGATGGGAGTACCCACACCCATCAGATAGCGGGGACGGTCGGTGGGAAGTATTTCGTTGACAACTTCGATCATTTCGTACATCTTCTCGGTAGGTTCACCTACTGCCAGTCCGCCGATCGCATTTCCGTCGGCATTCTTCGATGCAATGTATTCGGCCGACCGCTTACGCAGATCCGGATAGACACATCCTTGCACGATGGGGAAGAGTGACTGGTTGTAACCATATTTAGGCTCTGTCTCGTTGAACCGTGTCAGGCAGCGGTCCAGCCAGCGGTGAGTCATCTCCATAGACTTCCGGGCATATTCGTAATCAGCGGTACCCGGTGTACATTCATCGAAAGCCATCATGATATCAGCTCCGATGGTACGCTCAATGTCCATAACCCTTTCCGGAGTAAACAGGTGTTTCGAGCCGTCAATGTGAGAGCGGAACTCAACACCTTCTTCGCGCATCTTGCGGATGCCGGAGAGAGAGAACACCTGAAAGCCTCCACTGTCGGTCAGCATCGGGCGGTCAAAGCCGTTGAACTTGTGCAGTCCTCCGGCTCCTTCGATGATGTCCAGTCCCGGACGTAAATAAAGGTGATAGGTATTTCCCAGAATGATCTGGGCTTTGATGTCGTCTTTCAGCTCATGCAGGTGCACACCTTTCACGGTGCCCAGTGTTCCTACCGGCATAAAGATGGGGGTTTCGATCTGGCCGTGGTCGGTTGTGATCAGACCCGCCCGCGCATTGGAGCGCGGGTCTGTATATTGGAGTTCAAACGTCATGTTACTGTTTTTTGGAGTCTTTTTCTTCTTTAGTTTGGGTAAAGTCAATGGCATCTGCCACCTTTTCGTTGGTCAGGGCCAGCTTGAGCACCTCTTTGATATCCTTCACATAGTGGAAAGTCAGTCCGTTCAGATAGATCGGCTGTATTTCCTCAATATTCTTGCGGTTCTCTTCACACAGGATGATATCCTTGATACCAGCCCGTTTGGCAGCCAGGATCTTTTCCTTGATACCTCCGACCGGAAGAACTTTTCCGCGAAGGGTTATCTCGCCGGTCATGGCCAGATTGGCTTTGACCTTGCGCTGGGTGAGTGCCGACGCCAGTGAAGTGACCATGGTGATTCCGGCAGAAGGTCCGTCCTTGGGGATTGCTCCTTCCGGAACGTGGATATGGATATTCCAGTTGTCGAAGATATCTTCCGGTAGATCCAGCATGTGGCTGTGTGCCTTCAGGTATTCTACGGCCAGCATGGCAGATTCTTTCATGACATCACCCAGATTTCCGGTCAGGGTAAGCTTGCCGCCCTTTCCTTTGCTGAGACTGGTTTCTACAAACAGGATTTCACCTCCTACGGCAGTCCAGGCCAGTCCGGTTACCACACCGGCATATTCATTGCCCTGATACTTGTCGCGTGAATATTCCGGAGCGCCCAGATATTGTCTGATGTCTGCCGGCTTCAGTTCGTGCTGGCCGGTGAATTTGTCGCTTGCGATTTCCAGGGCAATCTTACGCATTACCTTGCTGATCTTCTTTTCCAGTTCACGTACACCGCTTTCCCGGGTATGATTCTCAATGATGTATTCGATGGCAGCCTTGGTAAACTTGACATGTTCTTTTTTCAGTCCGTTGGCATCCATCTCTTTCGGAATCAGGTGACGGCGGGCAATCTCGATTTTTTCTTCGGTGATATATCCGCTTACCTCGATCAGCTCCATACGGTCCAGCAGCGGGGTAGGGATCGTAGCCAGATTGTTGGCCGTGGCGATGAACATCACTTTTGACAAGTCATAATCCATGTCGATATAATTGTCGTGGAACGTGTTGTTCTGTTCCGGATCCAGTACTTCCAGCATGGCAGAGCTCGGATCTCCCCGGTGATCACTTCCCAGTTTGTCGATTTCATCCAGAATGATGACCGGGTTGGACGTTTCTGCCTTGATCAGGCTTTTGATGATACGTCCCGGCATGGCACCGATGTAAGTCTTGCGGTGTCCGCGGATTTCAGCTTCATCGTGTACACCTCCCAGTGACATTCGGACGTACTTCCGTTTCAGGGCCGCAGCAATGGAACGTCCCAGAGAAGTTTTTCCGACTCCCGGAGGACCATACAGGCAGATGATCGGAGATTTCAGGTCGTTCTTCAGTTTCAATACAGCCAGATGTTCCAGAATACGTTCTTTTACCTTTTCCAGTCCATAATGGTCTTTGTTCAGCACCTTTTCGGCATTGGGTATGTTGATGACATCGTCCGTGTAAACATCCCACGGAAGTGCCAGCAGAGTCTGAAGGTAAGTCAGCTGCACGTTGTAGTCCGGAGACTGCGGGTTGATCCGTTCCAGTTTGCTTACTTCTTTTTCGAAAGTTTCGCCCACTTCGCGTCTCCATTTCTTGTGGCTGGCCTTTTCTCTCAGTTCTTCCACCTCATCATTCTGTCCGTTGCCCAGCTCGTCCTGAATATTCTTGATCTGCTGTTGCAGGAAATATTCACGCTGCTGGCGATCCAGATCTTCGCGAGTACGCATCTGGATATTCTGTTTGAGAGTAGCCAGCTGCACTTCCTTGTTCAGCACCTGAATCAGCCGGTAAAGGCGGTCTTTCAGATTGTTGATGCAAAGCAGGGCATAACGGTCTTCCTGCGAGAACGGGAAGTTCGTACAGATGAAGTTGACCAGGATCTCCGGTTCGTCCAGGTTCTTGATGGCAAAAGCCGTATCCGGACTCATTCTTTCCGATGCTTCTACATATTTGGTGCTCAGTTCACGGCATGTATCCATCAGGGCTTTCATCTCGTCGGACTTCTCTACCTGCATGTCTTCCTCAATGAGGCTGACTTTACCTTGCAGGTAAGGACGGGTAGCCGTGATTTCGTCCAGATTTACCTTGGGACCATTGGACTGGAGAATAACAGTCGTATTGCCTCCCGGCATTTCAAAAATACGCAGAACTTTACCGATCACAGCTACGGGGTAAAGATCTTTAAAGCCGGGAGCCTCCACCTCGCTCACTTTTTGAGTCGTGATGACGATGGAAGATTTTTTCTTCAAGGCGGTATTCACCAGCTTGAGCGTACTTTGTCTGCCTACAGTGACAGGCATAACCACCGATGGGAACATTATCAGATTGCGGAGAGTCATGACAGGAAATACCTGATCCAGCTCCTCCTTGGTAACTTCCACAGGGTTGGTATCTATTTCGGCTAACATTGAAATGTCCTCATTCTCTGTTTTCATCAAAATCTGATCTTTTCTATTTTTCTTTATCATACTTCTTTTAATACCGTCTATAATCAAACGTAAGGGGTACTTCACCCCAAAAACGTCTGCAAAGTTAATCATTCCACTCTGAATTTGGAAAAACATTTGTGCCAAATACAGATTATATAACTAAATATCCTGCATTTTGTTGGAGGATTCGGAAGTGATTTGTTATTTTTGACGACATTTTTGAAAAAAGAGAAACAAGAATATGCCTAATCCTTATTTTAAATTCAAGCAATTTACGGTTTGTCACGACCGTTGTGCCATGAAGGTCGGCACCGACGGAGTGCTGGTCGGGGCATGGGCAGAGTTGCCTGAGGAGGGGCGCGTGCTGGATCTAGGGACCGGAACCGGCCTGATCGCCTTGATGGCAGCCCAGCGCTGCCAGGCTCCGGTGTGTGGTATTGATGTGGATGAAGCCGCGGTGGAGCAGGCTTTGGAAAACGTGGCAGCTTCTCCCTGGGCCGACCGGATCCGGATATGGAAACAGGATGTGCGGGAGATGTGGGCGGAAACGGATGGCGTGTTTGATTCGATTGTTTCCAACCCTCCTTATTTTACGGAGAAGGTGTTGTGCCCTGACCGGCAAAGGAATGCGGCCCGCCATACGGACGGACTGGATTTTGACGAATTGCTTGAAGCGGTATGCCGCCTGCTGACAGAACGGGGAGTCTTCTCTGTCGTTCTGCCTTCGGATGCCGGACGGGACTTTATAGGCCTGGCCTTGCGCCATCGCCTGTATTTAAAACGTCAGACCTGGGTGCATACCAAACCGGGAATAGCTCCCAAGCGGGTATTGATGGCATTTACGAAGGAACTGGTTCCGTCCAGTGAAACAGATCATCTGACAATTGAAACGGAACCTCGCGTGCATAGTCCGGAATATCTTGCTCTGGTAAAGGATTTCTATCTTTACCTTTGATGCCGGCAGATCCTTATCCTCTTTTGGCCAGCCGGCGCAGAATGTGCTGGTTTAATTTCAGAAGCTGCCGGTGCTTGCTTGCAATGGTTGAAGTAATGGGGCGCATGCCGATAAATTCAGTGATGTGATGCAGCACGTTTAACGGAATGGTGTCGTTATGTCCCTTCAGGGGTGCTACGACATGCAGGCCCTGATGAATGATTTCCACTTCAAGGTTTTTTCCTCCCTGTGCCGGATCGCCGTCAAAATGGAAAACCCCTTCCTGCGAACGGTGAATCGTGATTTTTTTCTCACGCATGGTCTTGATACGGCTGTTTTGATCCAGTGTCCGGTTGAAGAGCTGGAAAGAGAGCGCCGGGACATCCAATACGGTGAAAGGTTCCAGCACTGTGATATCCATCATTCCGTCAGTCAGAGAAGCCTGAGGAGCAATGTAGGCATTATTTCCGTATTGGGAAGCATTTGCGCAGGCTATGAGAAAAGCTTTATAGCGGGCGGTGCCTGACGCGTTCTCTATTTCGTAAGTTTCCGGCTGGTAGGTGAGACTCTCGTGCAATGTATTCTCCAGATAAGTCAGCAAGCCTCTTTTTCCTGAATCGGAAAATTTCAGACTGACAAAAGCATCGAATCCGACTCCGCAGGTACAGAAAAAAGGATGACCGTCAATGATCCCGTAATCAATGGTTCTGACAGTTCCGGCATTAATGACGTCCAGTGCCTTGCGGGCAATCATCGGAATGTTCAAATGACGGGCCAGGCCGTTTCCGGAACCGCAGGGAATGATTCCCATGGCTGTCCGGGTATGAATGAGTGCACGGCCGATTTCATTGATGGTGCCGTCTCCTCCGACAGCAACAACAATGTCGACTCCATCCCTGGCAGCTTCGGCAGCTATCTGGGAGGCATGTCCGGCATATTGGGTGCGTTGGATGGAATAGTCATATTTAGAATGGTCAATCTTTTCCTCGATCAGCTGTGGAATTGTTTCTTTGCTGTGAGTTCCGGAAATGGGATTGACGATGAAAATAATTCTTTTTTTCAGGCTCATGTCTCTTCTCTAGCTTGGTTTCGGAGTACAAAAATAATATTATTTGCTTGAAAAATCCTTTTTTGGACTGATAATTGACATGGAAACGTTTTTTTTTGAGTATTTTGCGTTTGGGTCTGGAGAAATTATTATCTTTGCGCGTCATTTTAAACAAGCTTGAATTATCAAAATATAATTTAAAGGAGCCGGAGTGGCTTCCAATATTTAAATATGGGAATATTACAAGACAGATTAAGTAAATTCAGACTGCCTCAGATGTATATGGAAAGAGGCGTGTATCCTTATTTTCGTGAAATAGACAGTGCGCAGAACACTGAGGTGATGATGGACGGAAAGAAGGTGCTGATGTTTGGGTCCAATTCGTACATGGGGTTAACTTATGACAAGAGAATCATTGATGCTGCTATTGCTGCAACCCAGAAGTACGGTACAGGTTGTGCAGGCTCACGATTGCTGAACGGAACATTGGACATTCACATTAAACTGGAAAAGGAACTGGCTGAGTTCGTTGGAAAAGATGAATCTCTGTGCTTTTCTACCGGTTTTACAGTAAACGAAGGAGTTATTCCCCAGTTGGTCGGACGTGGAGACTACATTATTTGCGATGACCGTGATCATGCTTCTATCGTTGACGGTCGCCGTCTCTCTTTCGCTACTCAGCTGAAATACAAGCATAATGACATGGATGCGCTGGAGAAGGAGTTGCAGAAATGCGAACCTGATGCTTTGAAGCTCATTGTTGTAGACAGCGTATTCTCTATGGAAGGTGATTTGGCGAATTTGCCTGAAATCGTTCGCCTGAAGAAAAAATACAATGCCAGCGTTTACGTAGACGAAGCTCATGGTCTGGGTGTGTTCGGACGTAACGGACGCGGTGTATGTGACCATTTCGGACTGACTGACGAAATTGATCTGATTATGGGTACATTCAGTAAGTCTCTGGCTTCTATCGGCGGTTTCGTTGCCGGTGACAAGGATGTAATCAACTGGCTGCGCCACAATGCCCGTTCTTATATCTTCCAGGCCAGCAATACTCCGGCTGCAACAGCTGCGGCTATCGAGGCTCTTCATATCCTGAAGACTGAACCGGAACGTCAGGAAAACCTCTGGAAGATCACTAACTACGCATTGAAGCGTTTCCGTGACGCCGGATTTGAAATCGGTGATACGGAAAGCCCGATCATTCCGCTGTATGTTCGTGACACAGACAAGACTTTCGAAGTAACCAAGCTGGCTTTTGATGAAGGCGTATTTATCAATCCGGTTATCCCGCCTGCTTGTCATCCGCAGGATACACTGGTACGTTTCGCGCTGATGGCTACACATACTCAAGACCAGGTGGATTTTGCTATCGATAAACTGGTGAAGTGTTTCAAGCAATTGGATATCTTGAAATAAGATAAAGGGCAGATGACTTTCTGAAGAAGTTTTCTGTTTCCTGAATAAAAGTTCCACGGATTTGCATGGAGAAGACTCGGGTCTTGTGCAGATTCGTGGAACTTTGTATTTTGACGGACTGAAATAACAGTATATACCTTATTTATATATAGAAGCCTTATGATACTGAATGAAAGAGACTGTCGGCATGAGCAGGTGGTACAGATTGCTCAGCTGATGATGACGGCGGCCCGTACGGCACCCAAAGCAAAGGGAGTGGATATTATCGAGGTGGCGCTGGTGACGGAAAGTAATCTTCGGATTTTATCGGAAACCATGAAACAGATGTATGAAGATAATGGTTTCAAGTTTTTCCTTCGTGATGCGGACAATATTCTGGAAGCGGAGTGTGTTGTGCTGATCGGAACGCGTGAACATCCGCAGGGACTGAATTGTGGATACTGCGGCTATGCGGCATGTGGAGAACGGGAAGACGGAGTTCCTTGTGCGATCAATAGTGTGGATTTGGGGATTGCTCTTGGATCAGCCTGCTCGGTGGCTGCTGATCATCGGGTAGATACGCGAATCATGTTTTCGGCAGGTCTGGCTGCCCGGCAGCTGGACTGGTTGGATGGATGCACCCAGGTATATGCTATTCCGGTGAGTGCATCCTCAAAAAATCCGTTTTTTGACCGTAAGCCTAAATCAGAATAAATTTTTCTACGACATGGGCAACGCCGTCTTCTTCATTGGAAAGAGTGATGAAGTCGGCGTTTTCTTTTACGACCTCCTGTGCGTTGGCCATGGCAACCCCCAGCCCGGCGTATTGGATCATTGAAAGATCGTTGAATCCGTCTCCGACAGCAATCATTTCATCCTTGGTCATTCCCAGTTTTTCCAGAAGCACAGAAAGAGAACGGGCCTTGTCAATACCTTTCGGAACGAGTTCCAGGAAGTAGGGCTCTGAGCGGAATACCCCCATGCGATCCTTTAAATGTTCGTACATTTCCTTCTCGAGCAAGGCAAGCCGGGTGGGTTCACCGACAATCAGGCATTTTGCAATAGGATGATGTATCGCTTTAAGGAAATTGTCTACCTTTTTGATCTTCATTACATTAAGCAATGCTTCCTTAAGCACGTATTCATCTTCCGGATTTTCCGTAAGCACATATTCTCCGTCGTAGCTGACGATGGCAAAATGATTATCCTTTGCGCACTGGTAGAGATAAGGAAGAACTTCCGGGTCTAATACGTTCTTGTACATCAGTTCCCGGGTTTTCCAGTCGATGATTTCTCCTCCGTTGTAGGCCAGGATATAACCTTCGTACTGTTGCATTTCCAGCTTTTCAGCCAGAGGAACAATTCCATAGGTAGGACGTCCCGAGGCCAGAACAAGTTTTACTCCCTTCTTCTGGGCTTCAATCAGGGAAAGGCGTGTGCGGTCAGTGATTTCTTTTCGGTTGTTTGTCAGGGTTCCGTCAAGGTCAAGTACTAATAGTTTATATTTCATATAATTCTTGAAAACTTAATGATTTCATGCGCAAAGATAGTACAATATCCGAAGTTTTTCAGTATATTTCGGGGTAAACTAATGAAAAGGAGATGAACGGAATGGAATTATACGGAGATTTTGCTTTGAGACTGCTGGTTGCTGGTCTGATGGGAGTTGCTATCGGGCTGGAGCGCGAGTATCGGGCAAAGGAAGCAGGCTATCGGACTCATTTTCTGGTGGCACTGGGAAGCGCGCTGATGATGATTGTTTCGCAATATGGCTTTACGGAGGTTCTGAAAGCCGACCTGATCCGCCTGGACCCGAGCCGTATTGCAGCTCAGGTGGTCAGCGGTATCGGTTTCATTGGTGCGGGCACCATCATCCTGCAAAAGCAGATTGTGCGTGGACTGACGACCGCGGCCGGTATCTGGGCTACGTCGGGAATCGGACTGGCCATCGGGGCAGGGATGTATATGGTTGGAATTCTGAGTACCTTGTTTGCGCTTGCCGGTCTGGAAGTGCTGAGTGTGTGTTTCAAGAGTATGGGTATGCGTAATATGATGGTGGAGTTTTTAACCAGAAGCGAAGAGTCTCTCAAGCAGGTGACGGAAATTTTCCGGTCGAAAGATTATATCATCGTTTCCTATGAGATGAAAGAATATCCCACACCGGATCAGGGAATGGTTTATCAGGTTTCGATGGTGATCAAGGCGAAACGGATGAATGAGGAAGGGCTGCTGTTGCTGTTACTGCAGGATTTTCCGGATGTTACCGTAAAAAAGATTCTTTAGCGAAGAACTGTCTCGCAACCTTTGGGAGAGGATGAAAGGCACTTCCAAAAAGCTCTCGGCGTTTTGTCTAAAACGTCGAATCGTTTTGGCTGAAAGGCCGAAACGTTTTTGAAAAAGCCGGGCGGCTTTTCCCGGGAAACAAAACAGATGCAGGCCGGTTGATCTCCGCGTGGAAGATACGGGTCTGCATCTGTGTGGGGTAATAGAGTGACATTGCCAGAAAATAATCAGCCGATGTACACATTGACATGCAAGAAAAGGCGGTCATGATTCTGATCCATGTCGAAATCTATTTTGTCTTCACGTGCAAGCCATCCGATGGCAGCGTTCAACTCTCGATCTGATAAGCCGGTTGCAGCTTTTAAATCTTCATACTCCCAATGGGCGTTGTCTTTCAATATATTCCAGACGATGCCGGCATTTGTTCCGATTTGATTCTTGTCCATTTTTCTGTTTTTTTAATGAGTGAATGATATTTTGCATAATCTTCCTAGCAAAAATAAAAAAATACTTCATTCAATAGCTGAAAGTAAGGCATTTTATTAGTCAGGAGCACCAAGTTTTAATGTATTTTAGTAGTCGGTGTGAAGCTCTCGTTACGATCCTGCTATATTTTTGTCCCTGATTGGCTGCATTTCCATTTTTTTCTGCTACCTTTGCAGGAAGCAAACAAGACTAAAAACGGTTATGAAAAGAAACAAGATAAACTGGACGGTTCCTAAAGGCGCGGAACTGACCGAACTGGACAAGAAAGTGCTTTACTGGCAGAACAAAGGACATCTTGTTCCGAGACGCAGCCTTATCAAAACACCTGAACAGATTGAAGGAATCCGCCGCAGTGGTGTGGTGAATACCGGAGCACTGGATCTGGTGGCTCAGGAGATTCATGCAGGTATGAGTACGGCAGAAATCGATCAGCTGGTACATAATTACATCATTTCGCATGGAGGTATCCCCGCAACATTGGGATATGAAGGTTATCCGAAGAGCGTATGTACATCTATCAATGAAGTTGTGTGTCACGGAATTCCTTCTGAAGAGGAAATCCTGGAAGAAGGAGATATTATCAATGTCGATATTACAACTATTCTGGACGGCTATTATGCAGATGCTTCACGAATGTTTATTATCGGAAAGACTTCTCCTGAAAAAGAAAAGCTGGTTCGTGTGGCCAAAGAATGCCTGGAAATCGGAATGGAAGCAGCCAAACCTTTCTGTTTTGTGGGTGATATCGGCAATGCAATCCAGAAACATGCGCATAAGAACGGCTTTTCAGTCGTACGTGATCTTTGCGGTCATGGCGTAGGACTGGAATTCCATGAAGAACCTGATGTGGAACATTACGGAAAGAAGGGTACGGGTATGCTGCTTGTACCGGGTATGGTGTTCACCATCGAGCCGATGATCAACATGGGAACGTGGGAGGTATTTATTGACGAAGAGGATGGCTGGACTGTCGTGACGGAAGATGAACTTCCTTCAGCACAGTGGGAGCATACTTTTGTGATGACTGAACACGGACTTGAAATATTGACTCATTAATGAATATATTATAAGGTAAGAACAATGGATCATATAATTATATTAGGTATAGAATCCTCCTGTGATGATACTTCTGCAGCCGTTATCAAGGATGGCGTTCTTCTGTCGAATGTAACTGCCAGCCAGGCTGTGCATGAAGCATACGGGGGCGTTGTTCCTGAACTGGCTTCGCGTGCGCATCAGCAGAATATCGTTCCGGTGGTGAGTGAAGCTCTTAAACGGGCGGGAGTGAGTAAGGATGAACTGAGCGCGGTTGCTTTTACGCGTGGGCCGGGTCTGATGGGTTCTTTGCTTGTCGGCGTATCCTTCGCCAAGGGCTTTGCCCGTGCATTGGGAATTCCGATGGTGGAGGTTAACCACCTGCAAGGCCACGTGTTAGCTCATTTCATTAAAGAACCGGATGAAGTTCACGCTTCTCCTAAATTCCCTTTCCTTTGTCTGCTGGTATCTGGCGGAAACTCTCAGATTATCCGTGTGAATGCCTATAATGACATGGAAGTGCTGGGACAGACGATTGATGATGCAGCCGGAGAAGCCATTGACAAATGCTCGAAAGTAATGGGACTGGGTTATCCCGGCGGACCGATCATTGATAAGCTGGCACGTCAGGGAAATCCGAAGGCTTATACATTCAGCAAGCCGCATATTCCGGGTTATGACTACAGCTTCAGTGGGCTGAAGACTTCTTTCCTGTATTCGTTGAGAGACTGGATGAAGGATGATCCGGATTTCATCGAACATCATAAGGTGGACCTTGCTGCATCTCTTGAGCATACCATTGTGGATATCTTGATGGAAAAGCTTCGCAAGGCAGTGAAGGATACGGGAATTAATGAAGTGGCGGTAGCCGGCGGTGTTTCGGCGAATAACGGACTGCGCAATGCATTCCGGGAACATGCGGCCAAGTATGGATGGAACATCTATATCCCGAAGTTCGGATATACGACCGATAATGCGGCCATGATTGCCATGACAGGTTATTTCAAATATCAGGATAAAGACTTTTGCACGATAGACAAGCCTGCATATTCGCGGGTAAGCATTAAATAACACAAATTTTAAAAGTATTATGTCAGTAGAAACTAAAAAGCTAAGCAAGGAGATAAGTGAATTCTTCTGGAGAGAAGGTTTTACGCTGGCTACTGCCGAAAGCTGTACGGCCGGCAATGTCCCAGCTGTCATAACTGCTATCCCTGGTAGTTCCCGTTTCTATAAGGGAGGGATTGTGGCATATGCCAATGAAGTAAAGCAAAGCCTTCTGCATGTTAGTCAGGAAACACTGGAAAAGTATGGGGCGGTAAGCGAAGAAACCGTAGTGGAAATGGTGAAAGGTGTCATGGAGACTCTGGGGACGGATTATGCAGTTGCTACATCGGGTATTGCCGGACCTGCAGGAGGTACGCCTGAAAAACCTGTCGGCACGATCTGGGTGGCTGCCGGAAATAAAGAAAAAATACTAACTGCCAAATTAACGGAAGACGAAGGACGGGAGAAAAATATACAGGCTGCAACGGCAAAAACCCTGCAATTGCTGCTTGATTTGTGCCAAAATCAGGAAAATGAGCACTAATTTTGCAATTAACAGGTGATTTACTTGCTTATATAAAATAAAATCGCTTACTTTGCACTCCGTTTGAAAGAACCATGAATAAAACTATAAAAACTAGATAGAAATGTCGAAAATTTGTCAAATTACCGGAAAGAAAGCCATGATTGGCAACAATGTTTCACACTCTAAGAGAAGAACAAAAAGAACTTTTGATGTGAACTTGTTTACGAAGAAATTCTACTATGTAGAACAGGATTGCTGGATTAGCCTGAACATCTGCGCTAACGGCTTGCGTGTTATTAACAAAAAAGGACTGGATGCAGCGCTGAATGAAGCTGTTGCAAACGGTTACTGTGATTGGAAAACTATCAAAATTATTGGTTAATTAAAAGGAGAAGAAAACTATGGCTAAAAAAGCTAAAGGTAACAGAGTACAGGTAATCCTTGAATGTACAGAAATGAAGGATAGTGGTATGCCGGGAACTTCTCGTTATATTACGACAAAGAACAGAAAGAATACCACTGAAAGATTGGAATTGAAGAAATACAATCCTATTTTGAAAAGAGTAACAGTTCATAAAGAAATTAAATAATAGTAGACCATGGCAAAGAAAACAGTCGCAACCCTTCAGACAGGTAAAGAAGGCCGTTCTTATACTAAGGTTATCAAAATGGTTAAGTCTCCGAAAACGGGTGCTTACGTTTTTGACGAACAGATGGTTCCTAACGATAAAGTACAGGACTTCTTCAAGAAATAATTTAGCGAAAACATATATATGCTAAATAAAAGTTCCTTTCATGATTGAATGAAAGGAACTTTTTTTTGTGTGTCTACAAGATTAGTTATATCTTTGTTCCATAAACAGATAAACAATAGAACCGTATGGGATTATTTAGTTTTTTCTCAAAGGAAAAGAAAGAAACATTGGATAAAGGCTTATCCAAAACCAAAGAAAGTGTATTTGGCAAGATTGCGCGTGCGGTTGCCGGCAAGTCGAAAGTGGACGATGAAGTACTGGATAACCTGGAAGAGGTACTTATTACATCGGACGTGGGAGTGGAGACAACGCTGAATATCATCAAGCGCATAGAAGCTCGCGTAGCCAGGGATAAATATGTCAATACGCAGGAACTGAATAATATTCTCCGGGAAGAGATTGCAGCTTTGCTGACAGAAAACAATACGGTAGATTCTGAGGATTTCAGTGTTCCGGAGGACAAGAAGCCTTATGTCATTATGGTGGTCGGCGTCAATGGAGTAGGAAAGACTACAACTATCGGTAAATTAGCTTATCAGTTTAAGAAAGCCGGTAAGTCTGTCTACCTGGGAGCTGCCGATACTTTCCGTGCTGCTGCCGTTGAACAGCTTGTTATCTGGGGAGAGCGTGTGGGCGTTCCTGTTGTCAAACAGAAAATGGGGGCTGACCCTGCATCTGTCGCTTTCGATACGCTGAGTTCTGCCGTTGCCAATCAGGCAGATGTTGTCATCATTGATACGGCGGGCCGTTTGCATAATAAGATCGGACTGATGAACGAGCTGACAAAAATCAAGAATGTCATGCGTAAGGTGGTTCCGGATGCTCCTCACGAAGTCTTGCTGGTGCTTGACGGATCAACAGGCCAGAATGCCTTTGAACAGGCCAAACAGTTTACGCTGGCTACGGAAGTGAATGCCATGGCTATTACCAAACTGGATGGAACGGCAAAAGGTGGAGTTGTGATCGGTATCTCTGATCAGTTTAAGATTCCGGTTAAATATATTGGCTTGGGTGAAGGTATAGAAGATCTTCAGGTGTTCCGCCGCCGCGAATTTGTAGATTCATTATTTGGACCAACGACTGCTAAATGAAAAAAAATACAATTGATATTATAACTTTAGGCTGCTCTAAAAATCTGGTTGATTCGGAAAAGCTGATGAAGCAGCTTGAAGCCAATGGATATAAAGTGACTCACGACAGCGATCATCCGCAGGGAGAAATTGCGGTGATCAATACATGTGGCTTTATTGGAGATGCAAAGGAAGAGTCGATAAACATGATTCTGGAATTTTGTCAGGCAAAGGAAGAAGGTCGTCTGAAGAAACTCTTTGTAATGGGTTGTCTCTCAGAACGCTATCTGCAAGAGCTTACGGGCGAAATTCCACAAGTGGATAAATTCTATGGAAAGTTCAACTGGAATGACCTGCTGAATGATTTGGGTAAATCTTATCATTCGGAGTTTGCCATTGAACGTCATCTGACTACTCCTTCTCATTATGCTTATCTGAAGATATCGGAAGGATGCGACCGCAAGTGTTCATATTGTGCTATTCCGATTATTACAGGCCGTCATGTGTCTCGTCCGATGGAAGAAATTCTGGATGAGGTCCGTCTGCTGGTTTCTCAGGGGGTAAAGGAGTTTCAGGTTATTGCCCAGGAACTGACTTACTATGGCGTTGATCTGTATAAAAAACAGATGTTGCCTGAGCTGATCGAGAAGATGGCGGAAATTCCCGGAGTGGAATGGATCCGTCTTCATTATGCTTATCCGGCTGCATTTCCTGAAGACTTGTTCCGGGTGATGCGGGAACATGACAATGTCTGCAAATACATGGATATTGCCTTGCAGCATATCAGTGACAACATGCTTCAGAAGATGCGCCGTCATGTAAGTAAGGCGGAAACTTATCGTCTGATAGAACGTTTCCGTGAAGAAGTTCCGGGTATTCATTTGCGTACCACGTTGATGGTAGGGCATCCCGGAGAAACGGAGGAAGATTTTGAAGAACTGAAGGAATTCGTGCGGAAGGCCCGTTTCGACCGGATGGGAGCATTTGCTTATTCAGAAGAGGAAGGTACCTATTCGGCACAGAATTATTCGGATGATATTCCGGAAGAAGTCAAACATCGGCGGCTGGATGAGCTGATGGCTGTTCAGCAGGAAATATCGGCCGATCTTACTCATGCCAAGATTGGTAAAGAGTTTAAAGTGATTATCGACCGTAAAGAAGGAGATTATTTTATTGGCCGTACAGAATTTGATTCTCCTGAAGTTGATCCTGAAGTACTGATCAAAGATGAAGGACAGAACCTTGTCATCGGTTCTTTCTATCAGGTAAAGGTTTATGATGCGGATGATTTTGATTTGTACGCAACATTGATATGATCTAAATGCGAACCCTTTCATGAACAGCAAGGAATTTACAGGCGAACTTTCACGACGTCTCGGTTACAAGAACAAAGATGCTGCCGTACTGGTGGCATCTTTGGTTGATATTATGGCTCAGGAATTGCAGGAAAGCAATGTCCTGACATTTCAGGAATTCGGAACCTTTGAAGTGAAGAAGAAAATGGAGAGAATTGTTGTCAATCCGGTTACCCGGCAACGCTTGCTGGTTCCTCCCAAATTAAGTTTGACATTCAAGCCTTGTCCGGCATTGAAGGGAAAGGTGAAAAATGAAGATGCCCAATGAATGAGAAAGTAACCTTACAGGCTCTGGCTGAACAACTGGCAAGTCGTCATCAGATGGAACAGGCGGATGCGGAAGCATTTGTTCAGACATTTGTAGCCTTGATTGAAGAAGCCCTTCAACAGGAAAAGTACGTCAAGGTAAAAGGACTGGGTACTTTTAAGCTGATAGAAATGTCTGGTCATAACCGGGTGTCGTTTGTTCCTGAAGCCTCTTTGCGTGACCTGATTAACAAGCCTTTTGCCCATTTTGAGACTGTTGTCCTGAATGAAAATACTCACTTTGATGACATGACGGAAGAAGTCCTCAGTACAGATAACTTGTCTGAATCTGAGGAACAGACCGAAGTGGTAGAACCGAAAGCCGTTTCGGATACAGAGAACGCGGACTTGTCTGCTCAGTCTGCCAGTGAAGAGAATACAATCCCGGAGCATGCAGAAAGCCTTGAACATCCGGATAATTCTGAGCATGTGGAAAATTCTGACCATAAGGAAACTGCTGAATGTGAGGGTGATGAACCAGCTCCTGTTAAGGAGGAGGAAACATCTGTAACGCCGGAAGTGTCCCGGTTGGAAAATGAATCAGAGGAAAGTGAAGAAACATTCGGGGAAACTGTGTCGGAAGAACCTGAAGTTCAGGTGAACCGGCGTATTTTCCGGATTCCGTGGTGTATGATTGCAACAGTACTTTTAGCCGGGGTATTGATTGGGGGAGGAATTGTCTGGGCTCTTTTATCAGGACGGAGGTATATTCCCGAATCTTTGGTAAACTATTGGATGAAAGAACATGTATCCGTAGATTCATTGCATCCAGCAGCACAATCTGTAAAAGATACTGTTGTCCTGCAACCGGATACGGTAGCTGTGGTTGCAGCCGATACAGTACAAAAAAAACATTCCGAGCCTGAACAGCCTGTTAAGGTTCCTGCCCGGAGAGAAACTTTGGCTGATACGGTGGATTACGATATTCAGGGAACTCAGACCACTCACACAATCCAAAAAGGAGAGAGTTTGGCTAAAATTTCCCTGAAGTATTATGGGACGAAGAAGTTGTGGCCTTATCTGGTACGTCATAATAAGAAAATCATCAAGAATCCGAATAATGTACCAATTGGAACTGTGATTCAGATACCGGTATTGGTCCCTGCTCAGGAATGAGATCTGAAAATCCGGACAGAACCGCTTTAATTTAAACTTCTTTAGTCCAATAAGACTTAAAACAGATCACTCGTCTGTATTTTTTAATAAAAATTAGTTGTGCCTGTTAATTGAATGACTTAATTTTGGGCAGCCTTAGAAGAAAAGTCTTCTGTGAGGTCAAGAGATAGATTAAAATGAACTTATTAAAATAAGAAAGAAATTATGGCTGAAGCTATTGACATTCGTGAATTAAACGAACGCATTGAACGCCAGAGTGCATTCGTTACCAACCTGATGACCGGTATGGATCAGGTGATTGTAGGACAGAAACATCTTGTTGAATCATTATTGATTGGTTTGTTGTCAGATGGACATATCTTGCTGGAAGGTGTCCCTGGTCTGGCAAAGACTTTGGCAATCAAGACTCTGGCTTCTTTGATTGATGCGAAATACAGTCGTGTTCAGTTTACTCCGGATTTGTTGCCTGCCGATGTGCTCGGTACGATGATTTACAGTCAGAAGGATGAACGCTTTGTAACCAATAAGGGACCAATCTTTGCAAACTTTGTTTTGGCAGATGAAATCAACCGTGCACCGGCAAAAGTTCAGAGTGCTTTGCTGGAAGCCATGCAGGAACGTCAGGTAACTCTGGGTAAGGAAACTTTCCCGTTGCCTTCTCCTTTCCTGGTTATGGCAACCCAGAACCCGATAGAACAGGAGGGTACTTATCCGCTGCCGGAAGCTCAGGTGGACCGTTTCATGCTGAAGGTTCTGATTGACTATCCGAAGCTGGAGGAAGAAAAGAAAATTATCCGTCAGAATATTTCGGGTGAGAAGATTGAGGTTCGTCCGATTCTTAAGTCAGAAGATATTCTGGAAGCACGCAAGGTAGTCCGTCAGGTTTATCTGGACGAAAAGATTGAACAGTATATTGCAGACATTATATTTGCAACACGTTATCCGGAACAATATGATTTGAAGGAACTGAAAAACCTGATTGGTTTTGGCTGCTCTCCGCGTGCGTCTATTAACCTGGCATTGGCTGCCCGCAGTTATGCGTTCATTAAGCGCAGAGGATATGTTATTCCGGAAGATGTTCGTGCGGTTGCTCATGATGTATTGCGTCATCGTATCGGATTGACTTATGAAGCTGAAGCTACCAATGTGACATCAGACGAGATTGTAAGCAAGATATTAAATAAGGTAGAAGTGCCCTGATTCAAGGTGAATAGTTGATTGAGAATGGAAACAAATGAACTCTTAAAACGTGTTCGTCAGATTGAGATCAAAACACGTGGACTTTCGAGTAACATCTTTGCCGGTCAGTATCATTCGGCCTTTAAAGGCAGGGGTATGTCGTTTGCGGAAGTACGTGAATATCAATATGGTGACGACGTACGTGATATAGACTGGAACGTTACGGCCCGTTTTGACAAGCCGTTCGTAAAGGTATTCGAAGAGGAGAGGGAATTGACCGTCATGTTGCTGGTGGATGTATCCAACAGTTTGGATTTTGGAACGATACAGCAAATGAAAAAGGATATGGTAACTGAGATTGCAGCTACCATAGCCTTTTCTGCCATTCAGAACAACGATAAAATCGGGGTGATTTTCTTCTCTGATCGAATAGAAAAATTTATTCCTCCCAAGAAGGGACGTAAACACATTCTGTATATTATCCGTGAGTTGCTGGGTTTTAAGCCTGAAAGTAAACGGACTAATTTACAGGGAGCGATCGAATATCTGACGAATGTGCTTAAAAAACGTTGCACGGCTTTCGTCCTGAGTGATTTTATTGACGACAGTGATTTCAAGAATGCACTGACCGTAGCAAACCGAAAACATGACGTAATTGCTATGCAGGTGTATGACCGCCGTATGGAGGAATTGCCCGATGTGGGATTGATGCGGGTGCGTGATGCGGAAACAGGCCATGAACAGTGGATTGATACTTCTTCAAAGGCTCTGCGGAATGCCCATCATGCCTGGTGGATGGAACGTCAGGAAAAATTGAATGATATTTTTACTCGTAGCAATGTCGATTCGGTTTCTGTGCGGACTGATCAGGATTATGTGAAAGCACTGATGAACTTATTTGCAAAACGAAACTGATAGAGAAATGAAACATACATTATTCGATGGCGGACTGAGTTGGTTTAAGGTGTGCTGCTGTATGTTGCTTTTATGGATATCTGTTCCCTCAGCGCGGGCACAGGTGTCGGTAGAAGCGACTATTGATTCTTTGCAGCTGCTGATTGGTGAGCAGACTAAAGTCCGACTTCAAGTGAGCATGGACGCTAATCAAAAGTTGCGTCTTCCTGTAGTTGCAGACACATTGGTCAGAGGGGTTGAAGTGCTGGATGTAGCCAAACCTGATACCCAACTGTTGAATGACAATAAGCGATGGCTGATTTCGCAGGAATATACAATTACTTCTTTTGATTCGGCTTTGTATTATCTGCCTCCTTTTGAGGTATTGGTGAATGACCAGAGTTACCGTTCGGAAGCATTGGCTCTGAAAGTATATTCTGTTCCCGTTGATACTCTTCATCCGGATCAGTTTTTTGGTCCGAAGGGAGTGCAGGAGGTTCCTCTTACATGGGATGACGTGGCACCACTGGTGTATGCCTTGTTATTGATGATTATATTGGGAGGTGTTTCTGTCTTCTTTGTGATCCGTTATCGAAATAATAAGCCTATCATCAAGATTATCCGTGTTGAGCCTAAATTACCTCCTCATCAACTGGCTATGAAGAAAATCGAGGAGATCAAGGCTGATAAAATGGCCAGAGCCAATGATCCGAAGAAATATTATACGGAGTTGACCGAGGTTATCCGTATGTATATTAGAGAACGTTTCGGGTTTAATGCAATGGAAATGACTTCAGCGGAGATTATTGAGCGTTTATTGCAGGAAGACAAGGAATCCGTTAAAGATCTGAGAACTTTGTTTGAAACGGCGGACCTTGTTAAATTTGCCAAGCATGCACCGCTGATGAATGAAAATGATATGAATCTGGTGAATGGCGTAGACTTCATTAATCAGACAAAGGTGGAGGAAGATCCGAATGCCAAGAAAGAACCGACAGAGATAAAGGTAGAGGAAAAACGTTCGAAACAGGGACGTATTGTTTTGCTGGCCAGCATTGCCGTGACCGGTCTGGCTGCTGTCGTGGCATTGTATGTTGCAGTGAGACATATCATTGACCTTTTCTTTTAATGTTTAAACTCATGGACTATGATTTTTGCTAATATTGAATATCTGTTTTTATTGCTTTTGCTTATACCTTATATAATATGGTATATCATGAAGCGGAAAAAAACAGAACCAACCATGCAGGTTTCTACTACGCGTATGTACATGAATGCGCCGAAGAGTTGGAAACTTTATTTGCTACATGCTCCGTTTCTGTTACGTATTGTGGCTTTTGTTATGATCGTATTGGTACTGGCCCGTCCTCAGACTACGGATAACTGGCAGAATACGGAAATTGAAGGAATTGATATTATGCTGGCAGTGGATGTTTCGACCAGTATGTTGGCAGAAGACTTAAAGCCGAATCGTCTGGAAGCAGCCAAACAGGTAGCTGCTGAATTTATAAACGGCCGTCCGAATGATAACATTGGTCTGACAATCTTTGCAGGAGAAGCATTTACCCAATGTCCGTTGACGGTAGATCATGGAGTACTGTTGAATCTGTTTCAGAGTATTAAATGTGATATCGCCCAGAAAGGTCTGATTATGGATGGTACGGCTCTGGGTATGGGCCTGGCAAATGCAGTGAGCCGCCTGAAAGACAGCAAGGCAAAGTCAAAAGTTATTATTTTGCTGACGGATGGTGTCAACAACCGTGGAGATATTTCTCCGTTGACGGCTGCAGAAATAGCCAAACAGTTTGGTATCCGTGTATACACAATTGGGGTTGGAACCAATGGAACGGCACCATATCCGATGCAGACTTATGCCGGAGTGCAATATGTACAGGTCCCGGTGGAGATTGATGAGCAGACTTTGACTCAGATAGCTGGCACAACAAACGGAAATTATTTCCGTGCCACCAGTAATTCAAAATTGAAGGAAGTTTATCAGGAGATTGATAAGTTGGAAAAAACGAAACTGAATGTGAAAGAATTCAGCAAGCGGGAAGAAGACTATGAAGTGTTTGCTTTAGTGGCTTTCTTGTGTATCTTGTTGGAGATCCTTCTGCGTAATTCAGTTCTTAAGAAAATACCTTAAATGAAATAAGCCATGTTTCGATTTGGAGAACCATTATATCTATATTTGCTTCTTGTACTGCCTTTTCTGGTAGCTTTTTATCTATATTCCAATTATAGAAGGCGCAAGAAGTTGCGTCAGTATGGTGACCCCGTACTGATGGCACATTTAATGCCGGCGGTATCCAAATATCGTCCGGATGTAAAGTTCTGGCTGATGTGGTCAGCTCTGGCGATGATTATTTTTATGCTGGCGCGTCCTCAGTTTGGCTCTAAGATGGAAACTGTGAAGCGTCAGGGTGTAGAAACGGTTGTGGCTCTGGATATTTCAAACTCTATGTTGGCTCAGGATGTAACTCCAAGTCGTCTGGAGAAATCAAAGAAACTGATATCTCGTCTGGTTGAAACATTCAATAATGACAAAGTTGCCATGATTGTGTTTGCCGGCGAAGCTTTTGCCCAGTTGCCTATAACCAGTGATTACATTTCGGCCAAAATGTTTCTGGAATCTATCTCTCCTTCACTCATTGCAACACAAGGTACTGATATTCGTGGAGCAATCGATCTGGCTATGAAGAGTTTTACTCCTAATGAAGGAGTCGGACGTGCTATCGTATTGATCACGGATGGTGAGAACCACGAAGGTGGAGCTGTGGAAGCTGCGAAAGCTGCTGCCGAAAAAGGTGTCCGTGTCTTTGTTCTGGGTGTAGGTTCTCCCGACGGATCTCCTATTCCCGTGGAAGGAACGAACGAATTCCGGCGTGACAAGGATGGAAATGTTGTTGTCACTCGTTTAAATGAAGAGATGTGCCGTGAAATTGCACAGGCGGGAAACGGAATGTATGTCCGTGTAGACAACACGAATAATGCAGAAAAAGCATTGAATGCAGAAATCAATAAATTGGCCAAAGCTGATGTCGAGACTCAGGTGTTTACGGAATTTGATGAGCAATTCCAGGTTTTGGCATGGCTGGCTTTGTTGTTGCTTGCTGCTGAATTGATGATCTTGAATCGTAAAAATCCACTTTTCAAGAATGTAAAACTCTTTAAATGAGATAGAGTATGAAGCGAATAAAATGGATGTTACTGATATGTGCTTGTTCCGTGACAGCAGTTTATGGTCAGAAGACGGATCGTGATTATCTGCGCAGTGGAAACAAGCTTTATAAAGACAGCCTTTTTGTTAAGGCAGAAGTAGATTATCGGAAAGCGCTTGAGGTGAACCCGAAATCGGCTGATGCATTGTATAATCTGGGAAACTCTTTACTGATGCAGGAAAAAGGAAAGGAAGCGATGGAGCAGCTGGATGCGGCTTCCCGACTTGAGAAAGATAAGGAAAAACTGGCTCATATTTATCATAACATGGGCGTAATTCTTCAGGCTTCCAAGCAGTTGCCTCAGTGTATAGAAGCATATAAGCAAGCCCTGCGGAATAATCCGAAAGATGATGAAACACGTTATAATCTGGCTTTGGCACAGAAGCAGTTGAAAGATCAGCAGCAACAGCAGGAGCAGAATCAACAGCAGGAGCAGAATCAGCAGCAGGAGCAGAAGCAAGACCAGAAACAGGACGAAAAAGAGCAGAATAAGGATCAGCAGGATCAGGACAAGAAACAGCAGAACCAGAATAATCAGCAACAGCAGAACCAGAATCAGATGTCGAAGGAAAACGCTGAGCAACTGTTGAATGCTGTGATGCAGGATGAAAAGAATGTCCAGGATAAAGTGAAGAAAGCTATTCAGATGCAAGGCCGGAAACTGGAAAAAGACTGGTGATGCGGGTAATGTGGACAAAATAGACCAAGGACTAGAAGTACAATGTTGAATAATAAAAAAGATAGATAAAATGAGAAAATTGATTTTCTTACTGCTATTGTTGACTGTTACTGTTCAGACATGGGCAGACGGTAAAGTCACGCTGACTGCCGAGGCTCCGGAGGTGGTCGTAAGCGGAGATCAGTTCCGATTGACCTTTACAGTCAATTCGCAGAGTGTAAAAGATTTCCGTGCTCCTTCTATAACAAAGGGGTTTGAGGTTCTGATGGGGCCGAGCCGTTCCCAACAATATGGTTCATACACGATTAATGGAAAAACTGTCGTAAACAAATCTGTGACTTACACCTATATCCTGATGGCAGGTGATGCCGGAACCTATACGATTCCAGCAGCAAGCATTCAGGCTGAAGGAGAGAAAATCTTTTCAAATTCACTGCAGGTGAAAGTTCTTCCTCCGGATAAGACATCCAACAGTTCCAATGGTGGAAGTAAAGGCTCAGCAAATTCTTCACGTAATCAGGCTGCCGGAAGCCGGATCACAGATAAAGATTTGTTTATGCTCGCAACGGCCAATAAGACCACTGTGCATGAGCAAGAGGCTATTTTGTTGACATATAAACTGTATTCTACTGTAAATCTTCAGCAGCTGAATGAAGATATGCCGGAGTTGACAGGTTTTCATACTCAGGAAATAGATCTTCCACAGAAGAAGGTATGGTCAATGGAACATTATCAAGGACGAAATTATAACACATTGACATGGCGTCAGTATGTTCTTTTCCCGCAGCAGACCGGTAAACTGGAGATTCCAAGCGTAAAGTTTGAGGGTATTATTGCTCAGCGAATTGCTTCTGATGATCCGTTTGATATCTTTTATAATGGTGGCGGATTTGAACAGGTGAAGAAGGTAATTGTTGCTCCTAAAGTAAATATAACTGTATTGCCTTTGCCGGCTAAACCAGCGAACTTCTCTGGTGGAGTTGGTGAATTCTCGTTGACTTCTTCCATTAATGCAACGGAAGTAAAAACGAATGATGCTGTTACAATTAAGCTTACAATTAAAGGATCGGGGAATATGAAGTTGCTGAATACGCCTGAAATCAAGTTCCCTCAAGATTTTGAAATATATGATCCGAAAGTAGAAAACCAGTTTGAGACTTCAAGTAATGGAGTAACAGGAACCAAGACTATTGAATATCTGGCAATACCGCGTCATGCCGGATCTTTCACGATTCCTCCAGTAGAATTTACCTATTTTGACTTGAAGAGTAATTCCTACAAAACCTTGAAAACTCAGGCTTATGAACTGAAGGTTGCTAAAGGTCAGGGAAATGCGGATCAAGTGATTGCAGACTTCACCAATAAAGAAAGTGTGAAGGTACTGGGTAAGGATATTCGTTTTATTAAGTTGGGAGATACTTCCTTGACTCGCAAAGGTGATTTCTTCTTCGGAACGATATCTTACTGGATGTGGTATCTGATACCGTTCGTTTTGTTTGTAGCTTTTGTAATTGTTTATCGCAAGCAGGCTATGGAAAATGCCAATGTTGCAAAGGTAAAGACCAAAAAGGCCAATAAGGTTGCAACAAAACGTATGAAACTTGCCGGTAAGCTGTTGGCAGAAAACAAGAAGAATGAATTTTATGATGAGGTCTTGAAAGCTCTTTGGGGATATATCAGTGATAAACTGAACATTCCGGTATCCATGCTTTCAAAAGATAATATTGAGGCTGAACTCGCGAAGTATGGCGTTTCTAATGAATTAATTGCTGATTTCATTCATGCATTGAATGAATGTGAGTTTGCACGTTATGCTCCGGGCAATGAAAATGAGGCCATGGATAAGGTGTATGCAGCATCGATTGATATTATCAGTAAAATGGAAAATAGTATTAAACGCTAAAGAATAGGAGAGTGTCTGACATGAGAAAGATATCATTCTTCATTATATTTTTGTTGAGCTTCGTGCAGTTTGTTCAGGCTGAGTCTTTTACAAAGGCAGATGCAGATAAGGCTTATCAGGAGAATAAATATGCTGAAGCAATCAAAATGTATGAAAATATTTTAGCAACTCAGGGAGAGTCTGCAGTTGTTTATTACAACTTGGGAAACAGCTATTTTAAAGAGAAAAATATGGCCAAGGCTGTATTGAATTATGAACGGGCCTTATTGTTGAATCCGGGAGATGCAGATATTCGCTTCAATCTGGATATGGCCAGAAGCAAAACTGTTGACCAGATTACTCCTGCTACAGAGGTTTTCATCGTAACCTGGGTTAATTCGCTGACCAATATGCAAAGCGAGAGAGGATGGGCTAAGATCGGCATTGTCTCTTTCATCTGTTTATTGGTTGGGCTGGCATTGTATATCTTTAGCAAACGACTTTTTGTCCGGAAAATAGGATTTATCGGTGCTATTATCTTACTGGTAGTGACTGTTTGCGCTAATTTATTTGCGCGTCAGCAAAAAAATGAACTGATGGATCGCATAGGAGCTATTGTGATGTCACCTACTGTAACAGTTAAAAGTACACCGGATGAGAGCGGAACGGAATTGTTCGTCCTGCATGAAGGAACCAAGGTTTTTGTGGAAGATAACTCGATGAAAGGTTGGAAAGAAATCCGTCTGGAAGATGGAAATAAGGGATGGATTCCGACAGAAGCAATTGAAATCATTTAAAGAAGGAAGTTATGATAGACATACAGCAACTTATTGAAGCAGACCGTAACTTGTTATTGGCTTTGAATGGAAGTCATTCTTTGTTCTGGGACGGTTTTATGTGGGTAGTGACCAGTACGGTAACCTGGGTTCCTGCAGCAATTATCTTGCTGTATGTTATATTTAGGAATAACAAGTTGCCACAATCGATTTTCATTCTCCTGATGATAGCCTTGGTGATAACCTTGGCAGATCAGTTGGCTTCAAGTGTATGTAAGCCCTATTTTGCCCGTTTCAGGCCGACTCAGGATCCGGAGATTATGTACCTGGTTCATACGGTGAATGGCTATAGGGGAGGCCTGTATGGCTTTATATCAAGTCATGCAGCAAATACATTTGGGGTAGCAATGTTTGTATCATTGCTGATTCGGAATAAGTGGCTGACTCTTTCTATGTTTGTATGGGCTGCCATACCTTCATATTCCCGTATCTATTTGGGGGTGCATTATCCTGGAGATATACTGGCCGGGGCTTTGGAAGGATGTCTGATTGCGTTGCTTGTTTATCAGCTTTACCGGATAGTAAGGAATCGGTTTTTTGATCAGCCCAAATACATTTCCAGTCAGTATACAAGCAGTGGATATTCAATAGATGATGTCGGATTGATTCATCTGGTATTATTGCTTTCATACCTCTATGCAATTATTGCGGGAATGATAACGGCAAAAGTTCTTTATTTGTAAAGGAAACTGTCAAAGGCAACTTTCTTGTCAGAAATGTTGCCTTTTTGTTTGTTCTTTCATAATCTTTCCTTATATTTACTCGAAATTAAATAAATGATTTGTCTAACTTAAATTTCAGACTACTATGAACAGAACGATAACTTTTAATGAGCTGCGTAAGATAAAGGATTCTTTACCAACCGGAAGTATGCATCGGATTGCGGATGAATTGAACTTAAGCGTGGAAACCGTACGCAACTTTTTCGGAGGACACAATTTTAAAGATGGAAAGAGTGTAGGAATTCATCTGGAACCGGGACCGGATGGGGGACTTGTTATGCTGGACGATACAACCGTATTAGATAGAGCTATAGCTATCCTGAAAGAAGAAAACGTGTAGGATATTTATTTTTAACGACAGGACACTGATTATAGGATGTATGCGGAGTATCGTTATTTCGTATATGCCTGTAATTAGTGTTTTTATTTTTAACCTTATTAAATCGTCAGATTATGGAAGATAAACTTGTTACATTAGCCATCTTGACCTACTCAAAGGCACAGATCTTAAAGAATGTCCTGGAGAATGAAGGAATAGAGTCTTATATTCATAATGTAAATCTCATTCAGCCTGTCATCTCGTCTGGAGTAAGAATTCGTATTAAAGAAAGTGATCTTCCCAGAGCTCTGAAAATTATAGAAAGTTCATCCTGGCTGTCTGATGATGTCTTGAAAGAAGAACCTAAGGAAACAGATCAGAAGGGTAGTAGTAATCAGATCCTGATACCGGTAGATTTTTCTGATTATTCCATGAAAGCCTGTGAATTCGGTTTTGACTTCGCCTCTCGTATTCATGCAGAAGTAGTATTGATGCATGTCTATTTTAGCCCAGTCTATATGCCTAGTTTACAATATGCTACGGAAGGGTATGGTATGCCGATGGAATATGATTTGGGGATCAAGAATATGCTGGATGACATTCATAATAAGCTGAATAAGTTGACGGATACTTTGAAGGAGAGAATCGCCAATAAGGAGCTGCCAGATGTTAAATTTTCATGTATGCTGCGTGAAGGTGTTCCTGAGGAGGAAATTTTGTATTATGCCCGTAAGGAGAAGCCGTTGATCATTATTATGGGAACACGTGGACAGGGGGAAAAGGAACTGGGACTGATTGGTAGTGTGACTGCCGAAGTAATAGAGCGTAGCCCGACTTTTGTATATGCTATTCCTAAGAATGCCAGCTTCAAGACTTTTGGAGAAATTCATAAGGTGGTATTTATTACTAATTTTGATCAGCGGGACCTGGTCGCTTTTGATTCATTGATTACAACTTTCCAGAATTATAAATTCCAGATAGCATTTATTCATTTGAATTCAGATGAGCAACGGCGTACATGGAATGAGATTAAACTGGCAGGAATTAAAGAGTATTTCAAGAAACAATATCCACAGTTGGAAATTAGCTATAATCTGATTGCAGAGGACCAGTTACTGACCAATCTGGATGTGTATGTAAAAGAACAGGCTATCGACGCTCTTTGCATCACGAATTATAAACGGAATGTCTTTGCCCGTTTGTTTAATCCAAGTATTGCCCGTAAGATGATTTTCCATTCGGATACTCCTATATTGATTATCAAATAATGAATAGAGGAGAGATTGCAGCACAAGGGTATGAAATAAAAATATCCTTGTGCTGATATTGTTCTTTGATTTTCCATATATACAATTAAACATAATGCTGATTATAGATTAGTCGTAGATCTTTTATTTAATCAAAGATTCAAAGTTGGATACAGATTTATGATTTATATATAAAAAATGAGGATGCACATTTGTGCATCCTCATTAATATGGAAGGTTTATTTATTAATAACCTAATTCTTTTTCCAAAGCATCGTATTCAGCTTTGTTCAGTTTCCAGTAGATTCTCAACAGATACTGTCCCCACAACTGTTTGTTGTCCGGCTGCAGTTCTCTTGCTTTTTCGTAATAAGGCTGTGCTTTAGCGAACAATTCTTTTACTTTAGCTTCGCCTTCTGCATACTTAGGATCATCCATAGAAATCTTAGAGTTTTCTTCTTCTACAACCTGACCCGGGAAGAAATAGCAGTCACCGATCTTAGCATTAGCTTCAGCTACGAGTTCACCGTTCTTGGCAATGATGTCGTTGCAGGCAGCGATAGTTCCGTCATAATCTTTCTTTTCATACAACAGAACAGCCTTTACATAGGTGAAGTAAGTTGAAGAAGGATCTTTAGCCAGCAGGTCATTGATTTGAGTCAGAGCTTCATCGATTTTACCTTTCTGGATGTAATAATCCATCAGATTTCCAACGAAATAGTTCTGAGAAGGGAATTTTTCTGCACCTTCTTTGATTGTTTCCATCCATTTGGTTGAATCAGGAGTTTCACCCTTGCTGTATGCATCAGCCAGGCACATCAGTGATCTCCAGCCTTCTTCCTTGTGGTTTTTACCCAGAGGAGCATATTTGATTACAGAATTGTTGTCATTCAGAGAATTAGCTGCCATTACAGCATAGTTGGCAATCAGAGGAACCAATGTATCATTCTTAACTTCAGCAACTTCTTCGAACATCGGATTCTGCGGAGTTTCTACGAACAATCCGAAATACTTCAAAGCATCTGCATAGTTTCCTTTGTTGAAAGCATCAGAACCGGCGTTTGTCAATTGAGGACGTACGGTTGCCAGAGACTTAGCCAATTTCTTTCTCAGTTTAGGCTTTTTCAATTCTCCGCTTTTTACTTTAGCCTGTTCTACTTCATCACATTTCATGTAATATTCGAACATCTTAGCCAAACTGTTGTATAATTTAGTTGTATCAGCCTGTCCTCCAGGTAAATACAATTTCATGTTTTCATCGTCATAAATAGACTTCTGAAGATCTCCGGCCAACTTCCATGTTTCAGGATCGTTTGCTGTAGAAGGATCAACTAAGGCAGGTTCCAGAATGGTTGCTGCTTTGGCAGGATCACTTTTTGCAGATTTTGCTTCTTTCACTACGCTTTCCTGAGCTGATACAGCACATGCGGTGAAGAACAACGCAGCAGTAAATAAAACTTTTTTCATAATCATTTAAAATTTAGTAATACACAAATATTCATTTAGTTTTTGTCTGTCTCGTCTGTTTCCTGAATCATATCATCAGATGGAACTATATCCGGAGTGATGTCTGATGCTGGAGCTGTTTCTTCTCCTTCTGCTACACTTCCCTCCTCTTCTGTCTCTGAAGTAACCTTACATACAGAACCAATCTGATCATTTCGTTTTTCCAAGTCTATCAGACGGACTCCCTGAGTAGCTCGTCCCATGATGCGGACATCTGCTACCTTCAGACGGATGGTGATACCGGACTTGTTGATGATCATCAAATCATTCTCATCCGTAACCGACTTAATAGCTACCAGTTTACCTGTTTTGTCCGTGATGTTCAAAGTCTTGACACCTTTACCTCCACGGTTGGTCTTGCGGTAGTCTTCAATATCGGAACGTTTTCCGTAACCGTTTTCAGAAACAACCATGATGGTTTCTTTCAACGGATCTTTAATGCAGATCATTCCGATAACTTCGTCCTGTCCGTCTTCATCCAGGGTGATTCCGCGCACACCGGTTGCGGTACGTCCCATTTCGCGTACGGCACTTTCATGGAAACGAATGGCACGTCCGTTGCGGTTAGCAATGACGATCTCATTATTTCCATTGGTCATACGTACCTCAATGACGCGGTCATCCTCACGAATTGTAATAGCATTTACACCATTCTGTCTTGGTCTTGAATATTGTTCAAGCAAGGTTTTCTTGATTACACCATTCTTGGTACAGAACAAGACATAGTGGCTATTGATAAATTCAGTATCATTTAAGTTCTTGACGCGCAGATAAGCAGTTACCACATCATCAGCGTCAATATTCAGCAAGTTCTGGATCGCACGTCCTTTGGAAGTCTTGTTTCCTTCAGGAATTTCATAAACCTTGAGCCAGTAGCATTTACCCTTCTGTGTGAAGAAGAGCATTGTGTTATGCATGGTGGCAGGATAAATATGTTCAATAAAGTCTTCGTCGCGTGTCTCACTACCCTTTGAGCCTACGCCGCCACGGTTCTGGGCACGGAACTCAGACAACGGAGTACGCTTGATATATCCCAGATGTGAGATTGTGATGACCATCTCATCATCGGCATAGAAATCTTCCGGATTGAATTCTTCAGAAGCATAGACGATTTCAGAACGGCGCTTGTCGCCATATTTTTCTTTTACCTCGATCAGCTCGTCCTTGATAACCTTCTTACAAAGCTCTTCGTTAACCAGAATTTCTTCGAAATAAGCGATCTGCTTCATCAGATCCTCATATTCAGCATGCAGCTGATCCTGCATCAGACCAGTCAACTGACGCAAACGCATTTCTACGATTGCACGTGCCTGCACTTCCGACAGCTGGAAGCGTTCCATCAGGTTCGTGATAGCTTCATTCGGAGTCTTGGCAGCCCGGATGATCCGGATTACTTCATCGATATTGTCGGAAGCAATGATCAGACCTTCCAGAATATGTGCGCGTTCTTTTGCTTTGCGCAAGTCATACTGAGTACGGCGGATGATTACTTCGTGACGGTGTTCTACGAACAGCTGGATCAAATCTTTCAGATTCAGCAATTTTGGGCGTCCGTGAACCAGGGCAATGTTGTTTACGCCAAAAGAAGTCTGCAGCGCTGTCATCTTGAACAGTTTGTTCAATACAACGCTGGCATTTGCATCGCGTTTCACATCGATGACGATACGCATACCTTCACGGTCTGATTCATCGTTGACGTATGAAATACCATCAATCTTCTTTTCGTTGACCAGAGAAGCGATGCTTTCAATCAATTCTTTCTTGTTGACGTTATAAGGAATCTCGTTAACAACAATCTTGTCATGTGTCGGATGCGATTCGATTTCAGCCTTGGCACGCATGATCACACGTCCCCTACCGGTTTCGTATGCATCACGTACACCGCTGATACCGTATATATAGCCTCCGGTCGGGAAATCGGGAGCCTTGATGTACTGCATCAGGCCGTCAATATCGATTTCGTTATTGTCAATGTAAGCTACACAGGCATCTATTACTTCTGATAAATTGTGAGTCGGCATATTGGTAGCCATACCTACGGCAATACCCGAAGCACCGTTTACAAGCAAATTCGGGATGCGGGTCGGCATGACAACCGGTTCCTGCAGAGTATCATCGAAGTTGTTCTGGAAATCAACCGTTTCCTTATACAAATCCTGCATCATGTCCTCTCCGATTTTCTTCAGTCGGGCTTCGGTGTATCGCATGGCAGCAGGGCTGTCACCATCAACGGAACCGAAGTTTCCCTGGCCGTCTACCAGCGGATAACGCATAGCCCAGTCCTGAGCCATACGGACCAGTGCTCCGTATACGGATGAATCTCCATGAGGATGGTATTTACCCAATACTTCACCGACGATTCTTGCAGATTTTTTGTAAGGTTTGTCAGACGTATTACCCAGTTCCATCATTCCATAAAGGATTCGGCGATGTACAGGCTTGAAACCGTCTCTGACATCCGGGAGGGCGCGTGCAACAATTACTGACATGGAGTAATCGATGTACGACGACTTCATTTCCTCTTCGATGTTGATTTTTATAATTCTGTCTTGTTCTTGCATTTAAAAAACTATTAATTATACATCTCTCTCTGGTTTGCTAAAAACCATGCTAAAGTACGACTTTTACCCGAGATACGAAACATTTCTATCAAAAAAGTGTTCCTGTTTAAGTTTTTTCTTCATTCTTCGTCTTTTTGGGGGCAGAAACAGACTGATGTGGCATACATTTTGTTAAATAGAATGAGAGATTCGTTATATGTTAATTATATAATGTATATTTGCAGTGATATAAGGAGAAAAGATTATATATGGACAATCAGTTTACACAACGAGTATCCGAAATTTTATTGTTCAGCAAAGAAGAATCCGACCGGCTGGGAAACAACTATGTCGGTACAGGACATTTGTTGCTGGGTATTATCCGGGAAGGAGACAATAAAGCTGTAAGCATCCTGCAGAGTCTTTATGTAGATCTTAAAAAGTTGAAACTCATACTGGAAGACGAGTTGAGAGGACAAGTTGCCTCTCCGGTGAGGGAAAACTTTTTCGGAAGCGACAAGGATCTGGACAAGAAAGCCTCCAAGGTGATGAAGCTGAGCATTCTGGAAGCGAAATTGCTGAAGAGCCCGGAAGTGGATACTGAACATGTATTATTGGCGATTATGAAAGATAATGAAAATAAAGCAGCAGAGATACTGGAAAGTCAGGAAGTGACATACCGGAAGGTGATGGACCGGCTGGTACCCCACAAGGAGGAGCCGAAGGACGGTCTGGATTTCGGAGAGGAAGATGAGGATGAAGATGATGGCATCCGCCGCCGCAGGCCGGATGAAGGCAATATGTCTTACCGTTCGGAAGGACAGCCGGTTGCCGGTACCAAGCAGCAGAAGTCCAGTAAGGATACACCTGTCCTGGATTCATTCAGTACAGACATGACGAAGGCGGCCGAGGAAGGCAAGCTGGATCCGGTAGTCGGACGTGAAAAGGAAATCGAACGTCTGGCACAGATTCTGAGCCGCCGCAAGAAGAACAATCCGATTCTGATCGGTGAACCGGGTGTCGGAAAGTCTGCCATTGTAGAAGGTCTGGCCATGCGGATTGTTGAAAGAAAGGTGTCACGCATCTTGTTCGACAAGCGTGTTGTTGCTCTGGATATGACAGCTGTGGTTGCCGGAACAAAGTATCGCGGCCAGTTTGAAGAACGGATCCGTTCCATTCTGAACGAACTGAAGAAGAATCCGGATATCATTCTTTTTATCGATGAGATTCATAATATTGTGGGAGCCGGATCAGCAGCAGGCTCTATGGATGCTGCCAATATCCTGAAGCCCTCTCTGGCCCGTGGTGAGATTCAATGTATCGGAGCTACGACTCTGGACGAATACCGTCAGAACATAGAAAAGGACGGAGCACTGGAACGTCGTTTCCAGAAAGTGATGGTCGAGCCGACCACACCGGAAGAAACATTGCAGATCCTGAAGAATATCAAGGAAAAGTATGAAGAGCATCATTGCGTGAATTATACGGATGAAGCACTGGAAGCATGTGTCAAATTGACAGACCGGTATATTTCAGACCGTAATTTCCCTGACAAGGCGATTGATGCCCTGGATGAAGCCGGTTCACGGGTTCATCTGACCAATGTTTCCGTTCCGAAGGAAATCGAAGAACAGGAAAAGCTGATCGAAGAAGCCCGTAAGCATAAGAACGAGGCAGTCAACTTGCAGAACTTTGAGCTGGCAGCCAGTTTCCGTGATCAGGAAAAGAATTACATGAATCAGCTGGAGGTCATGAAACGCGAATGGGAGGAAAATCTGAAGCAACAGCGTGAGACTGTAGATGCTCCTCAGATAGAGAATGTTGTATCCATGATGTCAGGAGTTCCTGTCCAGCGTATGGCTCAGGCCGAAGGAATAAGACTGAAAGGCATGAAAGAAGAACTGAAGTCCAGAGTCATCGCTCAGGATAAGGCCGTGGATACTTTGGTAAAAGCCATTCAGCGCAGCCGGGTTGGTCTGAAAGATCCGAACAAGCCGATTGGTACGTTCTTGTTTCTGGGACCGACCGGTGTCGGAAAAACCCATCTGGCAAAGGAGCTGGCCCGTCAGCTTTTTGGAACGACCGATGCCATGATCCGTATTGACATGAGTGAGTATATGGAGAAATACTCCGTCTCCCGTCTGGTCGGAGCGCCTCCGGGATATGTCGGTTATGAAGAAGGCGGACAGCTGACAGAGAAAGTGCGCCGTCGTCCCTACTCCATCGTGTTGCTGGACGAAATAGAGAAAGCCCACTCTGATGTGTTCAATCTGTTGCTTCAGGTAATGGATGAAGGACGGCTGACGGACAGCAACGGACGGACTGTGGACTTCAAGAATACGGTGATCATTCTGACTTCCAATATCGGTACGCGCCAGTTGAAGGAGTTTGGCAAGGGAATCGGGTTTGCAGCCCAGTTGCGGACCGATGACAGTGAATATTCCCGGAGCGTCATTACAAAGGCTCTGAACAAGTCGTTTGCTCCGGAATTTATCAATCGTCTGGACGAGATCATTACGTTTGATCAGTTGGATGTAGAAGCCTTGTCGAAGATTATAGATATAGAACTGAAGAGATTGTATCAGCGTATGGAATCAATCGGTTACAAGCTCCGGATTGATGATGATGCCAAGCGGTATGTAGCAGAGAAAGGCTATGACGTTCAGTTTGGTGCCCGTCCGTTGAAACGCTCCATTCAGAGTAATCTGGAAGACGGACTGGCAGAACTGATCCTGAATGAAGAGCCGCAGAATGGTGATGTCATTCATGTCAGCCTTAAGCCTTCCGGAGACGGATTGCAGATGAAGATTGAACGATGATTCGACTTGTTTTTGTCAGATCATCAGATTTATAAAATAAAAACTCGGTCGCTGGATAACGGTGACCGAGTTTTTTTCAACGGAGTTTATGCGACTGACAAAATGGCGGAATACCCCTTATGGCATTTCTTTTGCATGTGTACGCTGTGAAAAAAATATCAATGTATCATCATTAAAACGTATAAATATATGCAGAAAGGTAATATTGGGGTAACTACAGAAAACATATTCCCCATCATCAAGAAATTCTTGTATAGTGATCATGAAATCTTCCTTCGTGAATTGGTTTCAAATGCGGTAGACGCTACCCAGAAACTGAAGACGCTGGCTTCCAAAGGAGAGTTTAAAGGCGAACTCGGTGACCTGACCATCCAGGTGAAGGTAGACAAGGAAACCATTACCATTTCCGACCGTGGTCTGGGACTGACTGCCGAAGAAATCGACAAATACATCAATCAGATCGCTTTCTCCGGCGCCAACGATTTTCTGGCTAAATATAAAGATGATGCCAATGCGATCATCGGACATTTCGGACTGGGATTCTATTCTGCCTTTATGGTAGCAAAGAAAGTGGAAATTGTCACCAAGTCTTATCGTGAGGATGCAAAGGCCGTGAAATGGACTTGTGACGGAAGTCCTGAGTTTACGCTGGAAGATGCTGAAAGAGCAGATCGCGGTACCGATATTATTCTGTATGTGGACGATGACTGCAAAGAATTCCTGGAAGAATCACGTATTCAGGCCTTGTTGAACAAATACTGCCGCTTCCTGGCTGTGCCGGTAGCGTTTGGAAAGAAGAAAGAATGGAAAGACGGCAAGCAGGTGGAGACAGATGAATGGAATGTCGTTAACGATACTTGCCCGATCTGGACCAAGAAACCGAGCGAACTGAAGGATGAGGATTACAAGAAGTTCTACCGTGATTTGTATCCGATGTCTGATGAGCCGCTGTTCTGGATTCATCTGAATGTGGACTATCCGTTCAATCTGACCGGTGTGCTCTACTTCCCGAAGATCAAGAGCAACATCGACTTGCAGAAAAACAAGATCCAGCTCTATTGCAATCAGGTTTATGTAACTGATTCAGTGGAAGGTATTGTGCCTGACTTCCTGACTTTGCTTCACGGTGTGATCGACTCACCGGATATTCCGTTGAATGTATCCCGTTCATATCTGCAGAGTGATTCAAATGTGAAGAAGATCTCGACTTATATCACCAAGAAGGTAGCCGACCGTCTGCAGTCGATCTTCAAGAACGACCGTCAGGAGTTCGAATCCAAATGGGATGACCTGAAGATCTTCATCAATTACGGTATGCTGACGCAGGAAGACTTCTATGAAAAAGCCAATAAATTCGCTTTGTTCAAGGATACGGACAGCAAGTATTATACTTTTGAGGAATATCAGACTCTGATCAAGGATAACCAGACTGACAAGGACGGCAATCTGATCTATCTGTATGCAAACAATGCAGATGAGCAGTACACTTATATTGATGCAGCCAAGAACAAGGGCTATAATGTCCTGCTGATGGACGGACAACTGGATGTCCCGATGATCAATATGCTGGAACAGAAACTGGAAAAGAGCCGTTTCACCCGTGTGGACAGTGATATCATTGACCGTCTGATCGTAAAGGAAGATGCTCATGGTGAAGAACTGGCTGAAGACAAGCGTCAGACCTTGTCTACCCTGTTTAGCGGACAGCTGCCGAAAGTTCAGAAAGTAGAATTCCATGTAGAAACCCGTGCCATGGGTGAAACTTCTGCTCCGATCGTGATCACACAGGCTGAATATATGCGTCGTATGAAGGATATGGCCAGCATCCAGCCGGGCATGAGCTTCTATGGTGAAATGCCGGATATGTACAGTCTTGTGCTGAACAGCGACCACAAGCTGGTTAAGCAGGTACTGGAAGATGCCGAATCTGCCTGTGCAGAACAGCTGGTTCCCGTTGAATCAGAAATTGCCATGCTGACACTTCGTCAGAAAGAACTGCAGAAAGCTCACGAAGGCAAGAAGGATGAAGAAATCCCTGTTGCAGAGAAAGACGAACTGAAGGATGTGGAAAAGAAACTGGACGACCAGAAGCAGCAGAAGAACAATGTTCTCAACACATATGCTGCCGGCAATAAGGTAGTTCATCAGCTGATCGACCTGGCTCTGTTGCAGAACAACATGCTGAAGGGTGAAGCTTTGACGAACTTCGTAAAACGCAGCATTGACCTGATCGGATAAGCGAAAGTACTTAATCACATAAAATAAAGAAGCGCATCCCGGGAGTACCGCCGTAAGGCAGTCTCCCGGAGATGCGCTTCTTTTTTTCAGGGGAAGAAGTTTTTAATGCAATATGATTTTATAAAGTGCTTTTTTGTGTTTACATTTGCAAATAAATACAAATGTTATACGGAAATGTTGTTCAACTCTATAGAATTTTTAATTTATCTTCCTGTCGTATTTTTGCTTTACTGGTTTGTATTCAAACCTTTACGCTGGCAGAATCTGTTTGTAGTAATAGCAAGTTATGTTTTTTACGGTTGGTGGGACTGGCGTTTCCTGTTACTCATTGCCTTAACGACCTTTTGCAGCTATATGAGTGGCATACTTTTGGACCGCAATGAAGGAAATAGAAAAAAGCAGAAATGGATTAGTGCCGGTAACATAATATTGAATCTGGCAATTCTCTGTGTTTTTAAGTACTGCAATTTCTTTGGTGAGAATCTGGCAATCCTGTTAAGTGCTTTAGGATGGGAGGCAGACTGGGTAACTCTGGATATTTTGCTTCCTGTGGGTATCAGTTTCTATACATTTCAAGCATTGAGTTATACGATAGACGTTTATCAACATAAGATAAAGCCTACTTATGATATTGTTGCATTCTTTGCTTTTATCAGTTTTTTCCCGCAACTTGTGGCCGGACCTATTGAACGGGCCACAAACTTGCTTCCGCAGTTCTTGAAAGTACGCAGTTTCTCATATGAGCAAGCGGTTGATGGAATGCGTCAGATTTTATGGGGATTATTTAAAAAAATGGTTGTAGCTGATAACTGTGCCATAGCAGTAAACTCCATTTTTGCTGACTACCAAAGTTTGGACGGTTCTCATTTGCTTTTAGGGGCGATATTTTTTACTTTTCAAATTTATGGAGACTTTTCCGGTTATTCTGACATTGCAATCGGTACAGCCAGACTTTTCGGGATTAATTTGATGCGCAACTTTAATTATCCGTATTTTTCTAGAGATATTGCAGAGTTCTGGCGCCGTTGGCATATTTCTCTGACCACATGGTTTCGTGATTATATCTATTTCCCGCTTGGGGGAAGCAGATGCAGCAAATGGAAAACCATGCGCAATACAGCCATTATTTTTCTTGTCAGTGGATTCTGGCATGGAGCTAACTGGACGTTTGTATGCTGGGGGGCCTATCATGCTTTTCTTTTTTTTCCTCTGTTACTTTTAGGGAAAAACCGGAAATACACGGATGTTGTAGCGAAAGATCGTTTACTACCTTCTGTCAAGGAAGTTTTTCAGATGCTTATAACTTTTATGCTTGTTGTGATCGGTTGGATAATATTTAGGGCAGAAACCATTCATCAGGCATGGGATTACATTGTCTGTATGGTTACAAAATTTCATTTTTCCATGCCTGCACATGGAAAAGATCCTCTGATATATATTGCGATCCTTCTAATAATAGAATGGTTGCAGCGCCAAAAGCAATTTGGGTTACAGCTTGAAGAGAAAGGTATTTTCCGGCATCGGGCTGTTCGTTGGACTATTTATTACATTGTCTTTATTGCTACATTTCTACTAGCCGGGAAACAAGAAGAATTTATTTATTTCCAATTTTAACCAGAAAATAAAATGAAGAAATTTCTTTTTTATGTAGGAATCTTTTCTTTGTCGCTGATTCTATTAGCCGGAGGAATAGAATATATGTTGCGTCAGGTACCTAATCCCCTGGCCTATAAGCGGTGTTTACTGGAAAAGAATACACTTAACCTCAAAACTCTGATTATTGGAAGTTCTGTGGTTAATTGTAGTATTAATCCTGTTTTCCTGTCGGATAGCACATATAATCTGGCAATTTCAGGAGAATGGTTCCGCTTTAATCAAGCTTTGTTAGAAAAGCATATTGATAAAATGCCGAGTTTGAAGTTTGTGATTTGGGGAATTTGCTTTCATTCATTATGGACTGATGATTGTGAGGAGGTGGATGAAAGTAGTCTTATAAATCACAAGATTTATATGGATATAACTCGTGAAGAGGATTATTTTCATAATGTGGAGTTACCCTATCTTGGCTCGTTAGCTTTACGTAAATGGTCAAAATATTATATTCAGAGAAAGCCGACAGTGTTTTGTGATTCTCTTGGACTAGATCATAGTTACGATCATATTTACAAAAGTGCCAGATGGCTGGAAGATATTCCGCGTATGGTGAGAAACCAGCATAAACCTATACTGGCAGATAAAGATAGTAAACTTTATCAGAGCAATATCTGCCGTATGCATAAAGTTGCCGAGTTGTGCCATAAACGTGGGATACATCTTTATCTCGTAATGCCGCCTGTTCATCCGGAATACTACCGGCTGGCAGACAAAAAGCAATTGGAGTTAATCCGTGAAGCTGTTGCTGAGGTAGTTTCCTGTTGGGATAATGTCAGTTCCCATGAGTATTTTGACGACTGTCGCTTTACGGATGACGATTTTTATGATGGAAACCATCTGAATTCTGATATTGGGGCAAAAAAGTTCAGTACAATATTAAAAAACGACTTATCTGTCGCAGGATATAATTGAGAGACGTGCATGTACAGGCTTTAAACGAGCAGAGACCATGAAAATCATGGTCTCTATTATATCCGGGATTCTGTTTTACGGCAATATGCTTCCGTCTTCTCCGATTTTCAGGTAACGGTCGTTGGGTTCCTGATCGATTTCCACCAGGTAATAATCCGTGTCCGGGGTGTCGATGAAGTCCACATCGTCCACTTTGGCCGTTCCTGCTTCCCGGCTGATTGTTGTTTTCACTGCTTCAGGCAGTTTTCCGGAATGATACAGACCGATCACTTCGAACTCTGTCCGCAGCCATTGTGCGCTCTGGCTGAAGTAGGCTGTAGCTTCAATGCCTGTATAAGTCGCATCGCTGTAGTAGAAATCTGCTTTGTATTCTCCGCGGTCCAGCTCCCATTCCGTGACGCGGGTGTCCGGATACTTTGTGTCAAAAGCCTTCTGGATATCCGTTGGGGCCTGTGCCAGGTCTTTATCGTCGTTGTCACAGCTCTGTAAGCCAATCATAGCGGTTGCCATGCATGCAATCCATGCAAAGTGTTTCATTTGTTTCTTCATATCTTCTTCTGTTAAGTTTACAGTGCAAAGGTAGACGTGAAATCTGAAAAGATTCTGAACTCTGGCAAAATTTGCTCAAACTTTTGCCAGAAACCATTTTTTCACCTATCTTTGGTAAACTTCTTGGCTTTGTGACTTTTTCTGACAGGAAGCAGGAAGGAAGAAACGCAAATGAACGGCAATAATGTGATTTTGGACGTATGAAGAAACTATATTTCATCATCAGCTTGTTTTTGATAACCTTGTTGAACCTGCTTCCTGCGCAGGCCCAGAAAGTAGGGCTTGTGCTGAGTGGCGGAGGAGCGAAAGGACTGACTCATATCGGGATCATCCGTGCCCTGGAAGAAAACAATATTCCGATTGACTATATTACGGGTACCTCCATGGGAGCCATTATCGGTTCTCTCTATGCCATGGGATATTCGCCTGACGATATGGAGAAACTGATCAAGTCGGAAGATTTCAAACGCTGGTATACCGGAAACATCGAAGAGCGCTACATTTATTATTTCAAGCGGAATCCGCCTACCCCGGAATTTCTGAACATCCGGGTGTCCCTGCGTAATCCGCTTCATAAGGTCAAAACCCAGTTTCTGCCTTCGAGTGTGGTCAATCCGGTCCAGATGAACATTGCCTTTGTGGAACTGTTCGGACAGGCCACGGCGGTGTGTCATGGAGATTTCGACAAGCTTTTTGTACCTTTCCGCTGTGTCGGATCGGATGTACACAACAAGCGTCCGTTGATCTTCAACGAGGGAGATCTGGGTGATGCAGTACGGGCTTCCATGAGTTTTCCTGCCATGTTCAAGCCTATTGAAATAGATTCCGTACTGGTGTATGACGGTGGTATCTACAACAATTTCCCCGTGAATATCATGACGGAGAACTTCCATCCGGATATAATTATCGGAAGCGTGGTCAGTTCCAATCCCGGCAAGCCTAAGGAAGGCGACATCATGGGGCAGCTGGAAAACATGATCATGCAGAAAACGGACTATACGGTTCCTGATTCTCTCGGCATTCTGATGACTTTCAAGTATGATGACGTCAGCCTGATGGACTTTGACCGTTTCGACGAACTTCACGATAATGGCTATAAGCGGACTATTGAACTGATGGATTCGATCAAGAGCCGCATTTCCCGGCGCATCAATCTTCGTCAGCTGGAACGGAAGCGGGTGGCATTCCGGAATGCCATGCCGGAACTTCGTTTCCGCAAGATTGTGATTCATGGGGCAAACGACCAGCAGAAACGTTACATCCGCAGGGAGTTTCATTCCCACGACCAGGAAATCTTTACGCTGGAGGATTTCCGGCGGGGCTATTTCCGGCTGATTTCCGATAACATGATCTCTGAAATCATTCCGCATGCTGTCTATAATCCGATGGACCGTACGTACGATCTCGATCTGAAAGTGAAGCTTGAGGATGATCTGTCGCTCCGTGTGGGAGGTAACGTGGGATCCAACGGCTCCAATCAGATTTATGTCGGGGCAACTTATCATAACCTGAATAACTTTTCGAAGGAAGTGGCGCTTGATGCGCAGTTCGGGCAGATCTACAATAATCTGCAGGTGTCCGGCCGTATAGATATCCCGACAGGAATTCCCACGTCATACCGGATAGTAGGCTCCCTTTCATCGTTCGACTATCTGACGAACGGCAAGTTCTTCAATGCAGGGAATGACCCGATTTTCAACAAAAAAGACGAACAGTTTGTCAAGCTGATGGTATCCCTTCCCTTTCTGAGCCGCCAGAAGGCAGAATTCAGTGTGGGAGTAGCAGGGATGGAAGATCAGTATTTCCAGACCAAGGTCATTGATTTTACCAATGCGAAGCGGGATGCCAGCAATTATACAATTTTCGGAGGCTCGGTGGCTCTTGACGGCAATACGCTGAACAGCCGGCAATATGCTACCTCCGGACGCAGGGAACGGCTCGCTGCCCATTTTTATACGGGTACGGAGCATTACAGGGCCGGTATGGGAGAAGATCCGCATCAGGGAGGATATGAATATATCCAGTCATGGCTGCAACTGTCGTACGAGATGGAGCGGTATTTCAACTTCCGGCATAATTTCACGCTGGGTACTTATATCAAGGGATATTATTCTTCGCGGAACTTCAGTCATAATTACCGGGCTACCATGATGCAGGCCGGTGAGTTTACCCCTACCTATCACAGCAAGACAACCTATAATGAGGCTTTCCGGGCCAATCAGTTCATCGGAGGAGGGATTATGCCCATTTATCAGTTGAACACGGTGTTTCATGCACGACTTGGTCTGTATGGCTTTGTACCGATTTTCCCGATCATTCCGGATGAAAGCAACAAGGCAAGCTATGGAAAGCTCTTTCATGGCTTTGAATATATGGGAGAACTGGCCTTGGTTGTAAAACTGCCGTTCGGGGTGGTAAGTGCCTACCTAAATCATTATAGTTCACCGGAAAAGAACTGGAATTTCGGCCTCACACTGGGTTGGCAGATATTCGGAGCGAAGTTCACGGATTAATTTTTTTGAAAAAAAGTTCCAGGAATATTTGGAAGTTTCACAAGAAGTCCATACCTTTGCACCCGTCAAACAAAAAGACATGGCCGCGTAGCTCAACTGAATAGAGTAGCTGACTACGGATCAGCCGGTTACAG